>JAEEGL012527184.1_pt1 | contig 29912 bp, 18 predicted proteins | sample 9134231 | NCBI WGS metagenome assembly JAEEGL01 (sample SAMN16246548, study PRJNA631951) | gut metagenome | biome: gut microbiome; feature: rumen; material: fiber-attached | host: Bos | place: Iran: Karaj | collected 2018-10 | reverse complement strand
GGATGCTATTGAAGAAACAATTGTGAACGCATTTGAAAACGGAAGCAATTCTTACACAGCAGCAGAAGGTGCAGTTATTAATAATGTAACAATTCCTTCTTCTGTAACTACGACTTCTTCAACATTGACAATTAACGGTGCATTCCAAGATGGTGCAACAATCACTAATAACAGTAATAAGAGTCTTGTAATCAACAATACAAGCGGTGAGCCAATTGATATATTTGTAAATAACTCTCCTGCAACAGGAAGTACCTCTGCAGGTGCAAACTTAAAGGGTGAGTACAACAACATATATATTAATGGTAATAGGTTGACCGCAACGACTGTTAATGGTGAGGTAAAGATTGAGCCAGTTGATGCTAATAACACAATGCAGGTAACTGCAGGATGGCAAGAAGGTTCTAAACTCGTTACCAACGCAAGCAACAGAATCGTCGTAGCAAATACAAATTCTGCTAACCTTCCTTCTGTTGAGATAGACGCACCAAATGCAACTATCGTGATGACAGGCGGACAGTATGACGAGTTAACCGTTTCTACTGGTGATGACACCTTCGAAATCTCAGGTGCTTTCCACGCAAAGAAACTTATCGTAAAGAAAGGAAATATTTTGATGGGAGGTCTTGACATTTATGACTTCGTTGACGAACTTATAACTGAAGGACAAGTTATCCCAATGGTGTACGAGGTTTCAGGAACGAATATCGCAGGATTTACCAAGCAGGGTATCACTGAGGTAGTCGCTGATGTTAACAGCACAAGCAGAGTTGCCTTCAGTTTATTTACTAGTGGTAAATATAGATATAACCTTAACGGACACAGCGTCTCATTGAAGGGTGGTAACTCAGCAGCAATGCTCTTCAGAGGAAGTTCCCCTTACGTTGAGATAAATGGCCCAGGTAAGGTTATCGAGACAAGCGGTGCTTATGGCGTATGGGCTTCTAAGACTGGAACAACAGTAGTTGTTAATGGTGGTGACTTCGAAGCATATACCCACGTCCTTTATGCTGAGTATGGTACGATTATCGTAAATGGTGGCTCATTCAAGATGCTTGATGAGAATCCTGAACTCGACCCTAAGGGACACTGCAAGTTCTTGCTCAACTGCTTCGACGCTAACTATCAGACAGGCGATGCAAGGATAATTGTTCGTGGCGGTAAGTTCTACAACTACAACCCAGCAGAGTCTTACAGTGAGCCAGGTGGACCTGTAAGTTTCGTAGATGCAGGATACCATGTTGTAGAAAGTGTAGAAGAAGATGTTCCAGTATTTACGGTAGTAAAAGATGAATAATAAGAATTTAATATATATTAAATAAAATGGCCGAGAAACATTTAGTAAAACATTGGAGAGGTTCAAGGGAATCATACAATATGCTTAAGAAGGCTAATCGTCTTAGCACTTGGACAAAATACACTGTAATTGACGATAACCCAGAAAACGATGAGCAGACAATTGTTGAGTACTTAGGTGAAAATCAAGTTGCCCCACTCACTGGACAGTTACTCCCTGTTGATAGTGTATATGAGACAATTGACGCTATTCCTGAAGAAGCAAAGATTCCTTATGCAAGATTCTTAGTTGGTAAGAACGGAAAGGGTTATAGAATTGTCACCTTCACCCTCGATGCAGACAACAACCTTTGTAAAGAAGTAACAAGATTTGATTATAGGTACGGCGTTAGGATAAAAGACAGAATGCTTAAGAACTATGTTTACTTTAACAGCATGTTAAGAACATATGATGATACTAATTGTGGTGAGTATTAATATTCCCTGAAACTATTTGAAAGGCGGGCAAGAAATTGTCCGCTTTTTTTTTCAAAACTTTTTTTGTAATATTGCTACATAAAGAGAAGTATATGGAAAGAATATATAACATACTAGTAAAAATTTTAGGAGAAAGTAAACAAGGGGGGTATGATAAAAATTGCTCCCAATATCAATTTAATTCCCCATGGTCAGCAGATGATAATAATGGAATTCCTGATAATAAATATAATCTTGAAATTTCTTTTCAGTTAGGCAAATACCATGATTGGACAACAGATTATGGTGGAAATATTTCCAAACTCATAAGCCTCCGTGGAGGAAGGGCATTGCTTGAAGAATATAAGAGTATAATCAATGAAATCAAGGAAAGCCGTTACTATGACCTCTCGTTGTTCAAGGATAATGCTGATATGTTCAAGGAAAAAGAATATCTTAAGTTGCCACAGACTTTTGAAAAGATTAACCTTGACACCTGCAATGATAAACAATTGGTAGAATACCTTAAGAAGAGGAAGATTACACAAGATATAATAGACAGATTTAACATTGGAAGAACAACCTGGGAAGAATCTGACTGGACATGGAGAAATAGAATTATCTTCCCCTCTTATGATATAAATGGTGACTTGAATTATTATATAGGAAGGACTTATAGGACTAATGACCAGAGGGGAAAGTACAAAAATTGCAAGGCAGACAAAAACGCAATAATCCTGCATGAGAACCTTATACAACCAGACGGATTGGTTATCTTGGTTGAAGGCGCAATTGACTGTATTTATGGGCCTAATATTATCTCAATGATGGGAAAGTTCATAAATAAGAAATGTAAGATATATGATTATCTTGTCCAAAAAGTAAGGGGACCAATATATATCTGTCTTGATGGCGATACTGAAGATTATGAAACGAAAAAGATTTATAAATTGTTAAACAGCACCCTTGCCTTAAATGGCCGCATTTGGTATATAAGGATGGGAGAAGGCTCCCTTAGTGAATATAAGGACTTCGGAGACCTTTATGAGGCCGAAGGAAAAGAAGGAATAATAAAAGCGATAAGAAGCGCAAAACAATATAATGAAATTGACATTGCCTTTTTATCAAAAAAACGTTATATTAATAAAAAAGAAAATGGAAATAAAGGATAGAATTACAAAACTTGGCTCGTATTTTAGTGAGATGAAAGTGGCTACGGTGAAAGGAACTCAGTTAATTCTTGTGAGTGTTTCTTTCCCTCAGAACTGGATTATTAATGATAAAATTCAGGAAAAATTTGATGTTAATGTTGTTAATGATACCACACCAGGAAGTTTCATCTTTGTCACACCAATGGAAAATGGTGAGAATGTCGTGTTTGATGCAATTGATTACTGCATCAAGTCTATGGAAGATGCAATGGAAAGAGCAAAACTTCTCAATGAGAAGGTAAAAGAATTGAAAGCCTTTTTCGAAGATGAGGATATTACTTTGGAAGAACTTCAAACATTGACGATTACCTATACTAAATTACCGCCAGAACTGCCTGTAGAAGCAGAAGAAATTATTCCGCTTCAGACAAAGAAACGCGGAAAGAAAAAAGATGATAAGGAAGATGAGTAACGGTTTAATTATATTTCTATATGTTATTGCTGTTTATGGACTTTCTAATATGATGGTTCATGCAAGTGGCCCCTTCCGTCTTTTTGAAAGGATAAGGAATGGCGCTGAATATATCTCAGAACACTTCGGTCAACTCTTTAATTGCATGATGTGTCTCCCAGCAAACCTTGGCTGGATATTCTGTCTCATAAATTGGTTCTTTATACCAACGCCAATTACCCCATTCTGCATTCTTCTCTGGGGTACAGGGCTATGGTGGGTTGCATTAATCGGTGATATCTGTTTTGCAAGCGGCATGACATGGATTATACATAATATTGAACTCTTCTTTGAAAGCATTGCCGAGGGTACTTCTTCAAAACAGGAAGATGATGATAATGACACGATGATACTTAACGATTAATATGGAAGAACTCGACGAAAATACAAAAAAAGAATTAAACCTTCTGAAGAGAGAAATTGCTGGAAAAGAAGTTGCAGTAGAATTGGATAAAGAAGGTTTCAAGAAAAAATTGCTTGGCGGATTGGGTGAAGACATGATGGAAAATCTTAAGCACCCTAAAAAGCCAAGTTTCTGGGTTGGGTTAAGATATAAATACGCCAGATGGAAAAAGATTAGACAAGAAAACAGACAAGTAAAACGAATTCTAAGACAAAATAAAAATGGGGAGCAATAATCGCCCCCCATTTTCTTTGAATGTGCATCTCTTATGAATGCTTAACTATTAATAGTTGCCGCAGTCAATAATCATGTTGGTGAAGTCAAGGGTAACAGCACGGTCAACAGTTGTTGCTGAAATTGCCATTGCATCCTTGTTAGTAACGTCTACACTCTTGATAGAATCATCAGTGAGTTCGCTAACCTTCTCATCAACATACTTCTGAACACCATAGATAGTGGTATCAGCACTGGTGTTGCCAGTATTACCAATAACCTCATCCTTAGCGTCAGCGATAGCACTCTCAGTGGCTGCAGAAGTTGCATAGTCACCAAACTTGGTAACAACGTTTCCACTAAGGGTTTCGATTTGACCATCAACGTAATTCTTAACGTCGCTAGCCTCAGCAAGACCCATGTTAGAAGCATCAGCACTTGCCACTGCCTGAATGTCATCGCTTACAGAGATAACTGGGTTCTGAGCATCAGTGTTGTCAACAGTAATAGTTACATAAGAACCATCACCACCTTCAGCCTTCTTGGTTACTGATTGAACGCCACCGTCCTCAATAGCCTCAATTCTGTCTTCGAGTTTTCCTAAGGTGTCACCACTGTCAGAAGCATCACCCTTAAGGTCAGCAATCTCGTCATCGGTATAACCAGATGCCCAAGCCTTAGCAGCCTCGATTTCAGTATGAGTAGTTGAAGATAACGCATCAATCTCGTCATCGGTATAACCAGATGCCCAAGCCTTAGCAGCCTCAATTTCAGTATGAGTAGTTGAAGATAATGCGGTAATCTCAGCGTCAGTGTAAGCACTTGCTCTTTCGTAAGCGCTCTCTTCTGCAGCATCAACATAAGCCTTAACATCGTTTGCTACTGCAAGTTTGGCTTCGTTATCCTCAACTGCTCCTGTTACGCTTGCAATAACAACCTCATGGTTGTTATTAACTTCTGCAGTAACGAAAGAGTCACCAGTTGCGCCAGTTACAGAACCAGCAACAACCTCAGAAACCTTCTGGTCAACATACTTCTGAACACCGTAGATAGTAGTATCACCACTGGTGTTGCCAGTATCACCAATAACTTCATCCTTAGCAGCAACTGCATATCCAGAAGCGGTGTTGTTAAGGCTCTCAACGGTTACGAAAGCAGCACTTTCAAGTCCAGTAACATTAACATCAGCACCATTAACAGCGATTGTGCCATTAGCAGAGCCAGAAGTTACGGTTACATTAACCTTCTTCTCACCGTCAATAGTAAGGTTAGCACCATTTACCTGAACACCTTCAAGTTTGTTAACCTGAGCACCGTCCTCGATTCCATCAAGTTTTGCCTTGTCAGCAGCACTCATAGCACCAGAAGCGCCAGAAGTTGCAAGTGCCATTGCGATACCATTAGCATCTACTGAGAGACCGTTGGCTGCAACAACCTTTGCAGAAACAACATCGCCTGAAGAAATTTCAATACCATTACCTGCGGAATAAACGTGTGCAAGGTCAGCAACTGGGAGGTAAATATGACTTTCCTCACCCTGTCCGTCCTTTGCATTAACTACGAAGTCAATGTATTTGTCGCCTGGCTGAAGTCCTGGTACAGGAACATCTGCAGTCTCACAAACTTCAATAGTTGCACTCTTTACCAAGTAATCCTTAGGAATGTCAATTGCAGCACCTACTTGCTCACCGTTCTGTTTAACAACATAAGTTGCTGCATAAGCAGATGATGTAGGGGCATTTAACTTCTCAACGGTTACTACGGAACCACTCTCAATAGCGTCAATTCTGTCGCTAAGTTCCTTGTCAGCCTCAGTACGAGCACTAGCCTCTTCCTTAATAGCAGTCTCAAGATTTCCGCTTGCAGTATTTACATAAGTTACGATATCACCGCTAACGGTGTTAATCTTAGTCTCAATGTTTCCACTTACAGTGTTAATCTGAGTTTCAATGCTTCCGCTAACGCTACCAACATAAGCCTTAACATCGCTTGCAACAGCGAGTTTATCTTCGCCAGTTTCTACAGAACCAGTTACGGTTGAAACGGTAATTGCTGACTTACCAGCAACGCTTGCGTTTACATAAGTGTCGCCACTTGCAGTTACTTCCTGAAGAGCACTTTCGGTTTCACCAGAAATTGCTTCGAGAGCAGCGATTCTGTCGCTAAGAGCCTGGTCAGCATCAGTACGAGCACTAGCCTCATTGTTGATAGCAGTCTCAAGATTTCCGCTTACAGTGTTAATCTGTGACTCAATGTTTCCACTAACAGTGTTTACATAAGTTACGATATCACCGCTTACGGTATTAATCTGTGACTCAATGTTTCCACTAACCTCGTTAATCTTAGACTCAACGTTTCCGCTTACAGTGTTAATCTGAGTTTCAATGCTTCCGCTAACACCGTCAACATAAGCCTTAACATCATCAGTTACTGCGAGTTTTCCAGTGTCAGTTGCAACAGCACCAGTATTTGCAGAAACCACAATATTTAAGCCGTCCTTGTGAGCATAAACATAGTCATCACCAGTTGCGCCAGTGATTGAAGTCTCAGCAACGATACTATCTGCATATGCCTTAGCACCATAAATAGTGTCAGCCGATGCAGCATCACCTTCATTACCAATTACTTCAGCCTTAGCGTCAGCAATAGCCTGCTCAGTGTCAGCAGATAATGCATAGTTAGACTGAATGTAACCACTCATTGCAGCGGTATTAGCGCTATACTCAAAGCCTTGCTCGTTAATATAGCCTTCTACCTCAGTGATAGCAGCCTCAATAGCATTGTGTGTGGTAGCACTTTCGATAAATGTCGCAACGCCACCTGTTTTTCTTTTCACGTACAGTTTCGCATCCTCGTCGGTACCCTGTACAACGATTTCACCATGATTAATCACGCTAGCCTCAGGAGCCCTCTGCGCGTCTTCCTGGTGCAGATTAATTACAATCTGTCTTGTTCCTTTTCCAATTGGATTTTCTGTTTTTGCCATAGTTTTAAATTACTTTTTTAATTTAGTTTTTATTATTCTTTAACGTTATAGAACAAGCCGTATAATTGCTATACAGCACGGCATATAAAATTATTTTAATTTTGTTCAATTTTAGTCGTCTATAAATAGTAAAGAAAAACAAAAAAGCCGTACCGAAGCACGACTTTTTCCCTAATAACCAACTAAAAACCATTATGAAACAAATAACAACACCATTTAAGAGCCTACAGTGGCTTTTTTCTTAATTTTCCTCTTATCCCACCCCGTGAGTTCTTCTATTTCTTTTTCACATAATTTTCTGCGTTCCAGAGAATTAGAATAGTCCCCCAGGAAAAATACAAATTTTATCTTATCTTTCTTACAATATTCTTCAAGTTTATTATAAAATCTTATGCAATCACTTATATTTTTGCATATTATAAGGTCAATTTCGGCATTATCATGCTTGATAATCAACTTATTCTTATAAATTTTAATTCGTTCATTTGACGCCTCTTCGCTGTTCGTAACAATATTTTCATAAATCCACTGGAAAGTCTTCCTGTCCCTCATAGCATTATATCCCCAGACCCAGAAGGTTTCTTCTTTCTTATAACGGAACTTATCAATAACAACCCAACCTTCAACATTAAGCCTCTGTTCTACAATCTTTCCGTATTCATTCCTTAATCCCTCCCCCTTCTCATCACTCTTCTTTATAAGAATATATTCATCTACAGAATTCACTTGTTTTTGGCTTCCAGTAACCATTACAGGAAAGACAACATCCTTATCCTCCTTCCTTAACCACCTGAAGGTTTTATAGGCCTCATCTACCGTCCTATAACCGCCAATAAATTTATTTTGCACCCCATTTCGGCAAGAAATAATCTTGAATTTGATTTCTGGAAGGGCTCTGGTCTGTTTAACCAGCACCTTCTTATATCTTACCTTCTTTCTTCCTCTTAATTTCTTCCTCCCTGGTTTCTTGAGAGACTTTTTTCGCTCCCTTTCTTTTTCCTTTAGGCGTTTCTTCTTTTCTTTTTCTTTTTCCCTGCGTTTAAGTGTCTCGGCTTTTCGCTTTTCTCTACGACGCTTCGCAATGAAGGCGCGATAACCCTTACGACGCTTCTCCTCAATAGCCTTCTTCCTCGCTTCAGAGATTTTGCGACGCCTCTCTCGTTCCTTTTCAGATATGTTTTCATTTTCTTCCATCTTTAGTATAATATAAGGTGTCATTAGTTATTTGTCAATTTGTTTTTTCAAAATCTTTTTTGTATAATTGCAGAAAAAATAAGTTTTATAAATAATTTTAATATGGCGAAATATTCACCCGCTTCTGAAGAAGTGGAAAACATGGTAAATGACATTGCTAATGAACTTAACCTTGTAAATTATGGTGTAGATTTCCAGCCACTCTTTGTAAATAGAGCAAAGGAGCCTTGCAAGATTGTCAAGGCAAATGAACTGGCTGAGTATGCATCCAAGAGAGAAGACCTTGTCTTTGTTCTCTGTTTCCTCGATGCCTTCGAGGGCGCTGATGCTGAGGGACACCCTTTTGCAGACGAGAAATCAAAGAGAGCATGGCTCCGTATGGAGATGGAGAAGGTTTCTTACGACACCGAGAAGGACAAATTGGTTATCGGATGCCCTTCAATTACAATCCCTGTCGGCTATTACGAAAAATTTAAGGAAGAAGCAGTAAACGCCGCCCTGCTTGGACAATACGTAATGGCACAAATCGAGGAAAAGAGAAAGGAAGAGGCTGAGGCAAGAAAAGCCAAGAAGAAAGGCAAAAAAGCCCAAGAGTAATTTACCAAAAAAGCCGCAGAAATTAACCTGCGGCTTTTCTTTTATCTTGATGTCTTTTATTCATAATCCCCACCTTCAATTCTCATGTGACTTACATCAACCATAAAGACATTTCCTTCCCTATGGACCCTGATATTTCTGTGGGTCTCGATATATTCATCATTTAATTCTGTGAATACAATATCTTGAATTGCACTAATGGCCGTACCTGAGACTGCTGACAGGGCTGTTGTGATGGCTTCCGCTACGCTATCTGTATAATCTTTGCTTTCAGTAATGGCACTGCTGATTTTTTCTACAGTACTTGCAGAAAAAGTGGTGACGCTTCCAGATAATTCATTAAAGTCTTCGGTTAAGCCATCAACCTTCTCATCAGTATAATCCTTACTTTCAGCAACAGCATCCTCAATAGCCCTCTCTGTATCGCCTGATGTGGCATAATTGTTAACCACTGCACCACTTAATGTAATGACACTTCCAGATAATTCGGAGACATCACGTGTAGCGCCACTTATCTTCTCATCCGTATATTGATTGGCAATGTTTATTGCTTCGTTAATAGCACTGACCGTATCTGCGGAGTTTGCATAATTGTTAACCACAGCACCGCTTAATACTTCAACCTCTCCGCCTAAAGTGTTTGTTGCACTGGACAGAGCATATAACTCAGTTGTTATATATCCGCTAACTGTCTCAGTATATGCCGTGGCAGCATCTATCTCATCTCCCAAATTATCAATTTCATCGTTTATTTCACTAACTTGGTTGTCTATATATGAAATTGTATTGGCGCAGATTGTTTGCACTTCACCAGATAAGGTATTTACGCTACCAGAAAGGTTGTCTAGGTCTGATGTTACTACTGATAAGGCACTGACAGTATTTGAAGATAACGCTTCTATTGCAGCAGAACTCTCTTCGGACTTTTCGTCAACATAATCTATTATATTTCCTGAAACAGTCCTCAATTCATCTTGAACTACAAAGTCAGAAAAATCAAAGATGCCGCCTAACTCATCCCATTCACTCCCCGTCCACGCATAATTTGTTCCATCTGGAATAGTCCTGCCTGATACGGTACGACCTGATATTACATTATAAGTGTCTCCATTTTCAACATCTTCAGTTGGGAGGTCTTCATAGGTATTAACGCTTCCCTTAAAATGATAGACATCTGAGAGTTTTTCCTTAATCCCTTCTGTTGCGGCAGAAAGGTTGTCAAGGTCTAAGTTAAGAGCATCTATATCCTGACTTATGGCAGTATCGGCACTTTGCCTATCACTAATTTCTTGGTTTATGATAGATAATACGTCTGAAATCTGGCTATTAGTAGTTGAAGATACTGCATTGATGGCATTTTGTGTTGTAGCGGAATTCCAATAATTTTCATGGAGAAGATTAATAATTGACTCATATGTTGCCGAACTACCGCTAGTAAGTTCCTCTATACGGTCTTCCAGGTCGTTAATCTTTGTTTCTATATTTCCACTTGCACTGTTGGTATATTGAGTTGCTGCCGATAACGTTGCTTCATCTTGTTCATCAACATATTCAAGTGTTGCATAGTTATTTACAACTGACCCGCTAAATACTTGTAAAGAATCTGATACAACCTTAGTTATATCAACAATTTCGTCATTGGTGTTTCTTATCAGAATACCTTCGTCGCCAGCCTCATTTACAATAATAATCTCTCCCCTGTTCTGTATATCTCCGCTTGTGACAAAAGTCCTGCCGCTGCTTATATGCTTGTTTACTACAATCCTTGCCATTTGATACGTATTTTCTCGTACATAAATAGTCTGAATAAAAAGAAAAACCCGCTTTCTTTCAAGAAAGTGGGCTTTGTCTTAACTATTTCCAGAAACTCGGCTATTCATCAGTATCAAATTGGTATCTGACAATCGTAGTTGACGGTATCATAGTCTCAAGATATTTAATAACAACCTTTTCAAGATATTCCCTGAGATACTGGTTTCCTCCTGTTCCAAAACTAATAACGATATTTTTTATATTAACAACTGAATTTGCTGCGGCTTCATCATGTTTTGAGGTCACTGTCTCCTGTTCTGGTATCACAAGGTTCTCAAAGAAATCCTCATCCCAGTTATTTCTGTTTTCGTCTTCCACCTCTACCCATTCATCACCTTCTTTCTGGAGGCAGGCAAGTCTCGGTTCTTCAGCCTCAGTATCCTCAAAGTAATGGCTCTTCTTGTTATCAATATCACTGTCTTCCAGGAATGATGTACAGAAACCGCTAGTTGCTATTGCAGCATAATCATTTCTGTCCCCTTCATCCTGACTGTCTTTCAGATAGTCATAAATACCATCTTTCAAGGCTTCGCTAAACAGAATATTATATCTATCCAGATAAGATTTACCATCATCATATTCACCTTTTCCCGTGTGCGGATTATTTCCCTGCTGCTCGTTGGTCAAAGATTCCAAGTAAAGAACACGTAATCCGTCATCAGTATATTCAATATCTCCATTATACTCTACATCATAGATATTTCGCCATCCATAGCAATCATACCAGTCATTATGTACATAGCCAATGGTCTGAGAAAGGGCTTTCTTCTTTAATATAAAGTAATGAGAATGAACCCTGGCCTCCCACATCTCAGCGTCTTCTTCAGATTCAACATACATCTCTTCCAGACCAGAAATATCTGAAACATAGCAAACCATACCCTCAAAGAGGTCAGCATTTGGTATATTCCTAAGGTCATTGAGGTCTGACGCAAATTTCATATATGTTTCGGTCTCGCTATAAATCCTAAAGTCTTCCCTTTCCTCAATCTCAGTCACTGTGGTAATAGGCAAAGAAATTAATTTCTTATGGAACCTTCCCCATCCGCCTTTCTGCTGGAAATACATTGGGTCCCTATAAACTGTCTTATTGTCAAACCACGGAATTATATAAGGTACGTTTTCTTCTGATGATGGATTAACTTTTGCCACTGGATATCCTTCCATGAAATTTGAAACATCACCAGCATTAATATATTCTCCAAGAGCCCTGAGCCTGCTTATCTCAGCATATTCTGGGAAATAATGTGCAACTGACACATATTCTCGTATATTGAAAGTACCTTCTGTCTGTGGTGAAGGATTTTCTTTATCCTCGGTATAGCCAAACATATTCAGAATTGTAGTAAGGCCACGTCTTGTACCCTTCATGGCAGTAATAAACGGCGCACAGAGAGCAAGACGTCTCATGAACTTAATATTCACATCAGAAGGTTTCTTCTCCTTTTCAAGAACCCATTCCTTTGTTACCGCACTGTTCACTTCAATAGTGCCACTTATGGTATCACTTAATACTGACTCGGACTTTACTGGGGCTATAGTCTTTGCCTCGAAACCATTCATCTCAACCTTGTCAGTTAGGAAATAATCTGGGACATTATTTTTTTCATCGTAGGTAATAGTGTTTGTTGATTTAACATTCTCTGCATATAATTTTAAGTCATCAAACTGTCTTCCCCACACATGGAGCATCGCCTTCATCCTTGCGGAATTAAAATCTTGACCCGTTGCCACCTCATCGGTGTTCTTGTCCAGGAAGGTCCAGTCAAGGTTCTTAATTGGTTCATGGGTGTACATTCTTAGTATATTGTCAGAATCATACTCATCATGAAACTCTGCCAAGGCCCTTAATCTTTCAAGATATCCCCTAAATATGCCAGTAGTCATATCTGGTGTAAAACCGTCATTTCCCACAGTTGGCCATACATAAGATTCTGGCGTATAATAGAAACCCGTCTCATTTGAATAAGGTGTTTCAAATACCGCCTTATATACAGGCTCACTATCGCGGTTCAGCAAAACACGCTCAAAATCGTCAAGACTATTCCAAAATTCATTAATTATTTTTTCATTTGGACGTATGATAAACAACTCTTTGAGTGTGAAGTCAGAACTATCAGTCTTGGTCATAAGTATCTTCTTGCCTTCTCCGTTGAGATAAATATAAAACAACTCTTCTTCACCAATAATATCTACAGTACCGATAATACTCTCTAAGCAATTGCTGAAAATCTGTACCTTAGGCTGAGAAATAACATTACCTTCTCTATCAACATATTCCCCATAACTTGCGCAAAGTACCCTAAGAGGATTCTTTACATCACCAGAAAAGACATCTCCCTGAGTGTAAAAGTCAATGTCAAATTCATTTGATACCAGATAATAGGTGTCTTCACCAATTGTCATCTTAGGTGCATTGTTGCCATAATATGATAAGCCGCCTGGGAACCTTATAATGATATCATTTACCGTAGCCTTCAATAGTTCAACAGCAGAGCCATAATAAGCAAAGTCCTTCATTGAAGAATAATTCGGCTTGTTGACAATTTTTGTTTCCTCAGTCTTTACATGTCCAGAAAGATTAGATAATGTCCAAGTCTCCCCGCTATCTCCTTCTACTGGCTTTACCCATACACCCCTGGAATGTTTCTTCTTGTCATCCTTGTCCGTTCCAATCCTATACTTAAAATTAGAGTCAGAGAAAGACGGTGCTTCATCGAAGATTCCATCATCCCTTATTATGGTAACATGGTCTTTCTCATATATTGTACCAGCAGTAGAAACCATGTGTTTCTTATTGATGGTATATATGGACTTGTTCTTTGTTATGTTATTTCTTCTTCCCATTGTTAGAATACATTGTTATAGTCTTGACTGTAGTCAATATTATCTCTCTTCTTCTTAGAATTGCGTAATGGATTTCCAAGTTTATCCTTTTCAACGTAATATTCAGCCTGATGGTAAATTTCCTTGTCGTCATTAAAGGTCGTGATAATAGCATTGTCTCTATCATTGACAACATCTCCTTCAAGCATATAAGAAATAGTATCAGCATCATGGTTAACCATTTCAATCTCAATCATCTTTGGGGTAAATTTTGTATTTACAATTGAGACCTCAACGCCAGGCTCTCCTATATAAGGTGCTGAATTAGGTCTAAATGAAGGTGCTGATGATGGACTTACAGTACAGAATACATAGCCATTGGAACTGTCACCTATGTTATATCTAGTTGACTTAGGATAACCATCACCAGTATTTACAACAACAGGATAGCAGTAATTGCAAGACTTTATCAGCCTTGTAACTCCATTAGGATAATCAATACGATATCCAGTAAGGTCGGAAATTCCAGCCAGACTTTCATCTAGAAGATTTAGAACCACACCCCTCACATCTGGATATGCAGCCAATACACTTACATCTATAATCTTTGTCTTACGTTCTTTCGGACGGATATAGACCGTATAGATACCTTTTCTGTTGAATTCATTTACTGGTAACTTAAGGTTATACATTCCATTTACCAAGATATTTTCATCCTCGTCCATCACTGTTGGTGAAAGGCATTCGTTGGCGTCCAGTGTCTTGAAGCCAGCAAAATCCTCTGCGGTTTCACCTCTGCTTGGCCTATAGAAATATAATAAGTCAACATCAGTTGTTATATTCACATTTGCAGGCCTTATTGACCCAAATACACCTGTACTCATATTTTTTATAAATTAAAAAAGTTATTCGAATAGTTGGCCAAGTCGTTGAATGTGTTACATTCTGACAACTTGAAGTAATTTTCCCAGGCTGCTCCTGTTCCTCTATCTATCGCAATAGAGATATCAAACTTAAGGTCACCATTCACAGCACCAAGACCTTCTCTGGTAATCAGTCTTGTAGTCATGGCGTTATCCTCAGTCCAAGTTGTGCCTACCTCCATTCCTGTTACTTCGGCAGGCCAGAACTCTCTACCTGTTTCATATTCATCATAATAAATATATCTTCTTACACTTTCAAAATCAAGACTGTCGAAATAGACTTCTGCCACAGTCATACCATCAGCAGCAACCTCGACTTTCTTTCCCTTTTCAAACGGGATTACTTCCTTATAATGTATTCCGCTTTGTGTTATGTCAGCACCGCTTGTCGCACCAGCAACATATTCTATATCCATATTATCACCTTCTTCTGTCATGGAAATTATAGTATCATATGCTATCGTTCCATCATCAAAAGTCATGTAATTCTTAATTTCACCCTCAACAAAAGGCACCTTTACAGACTTGATTTCACAAGTGTCAGTAACCTCGGTTTCTCCTGCTATCCAAGCCTTCTCATCTCCGCTGACATTACCATTGTCACATAAGGCCATAAAGTAATAAACACCCCCTTCGACTTCTGAATCGGCTACAGACGGTATCATTGAAAGAAGTAATACGCTCTTATACTTCGTTGTGTCCCCAGAAAGAACAACCTCTCCATCGGCACATCTTATATTATCTGGCGTATCTATCTTTTCACACTCCCACCACTCATAAGTATTTTCTGTGATTGCCGACCAATAATATCTTTCTTCATCATCAACAATTACTGGAGTATCAGATGCCTCAATTCTTGTTTCACTTGATGAAATCTCTAAGCCTACCACTTGGTAACAATTACTTTTCACCTTAGGTGCCACTTCTTCAATCGTCTCTTGATAAGTCTCAGGAAGGACAGTAACATCATTAATGTATTCCGCATACGTCTCACCAGTCTCCTCTATATAGGTGTTCCTGGTCTTGGTTATAGTTGTTTTTCCACTATAATAAATCTCTACCTTCGGCTCCGATGATGTTTCTTGATGGAATGTGCATTTAAATAACTGTCCGTCTCCTTCATCATTAAATTTCTCAAAGATACCCATCTCATTTCCAATCATCCTTGCCTCACTACTGATAAGCGAACCTAATATAGACTCTACTGTAATTCCTGAGTCAAAAGTCACAAAATGTGGAGTAAGGGCTGAACCTGCGCCGCTTGAAGGACAAGAATAAGGTTCTGTAACCTCAACGGCTTCACCATCAATAAGGGAAAATTCATAAGGAGCATATTCCCATTCTGGCAAAGAGTTATCAGTCATTAAGAACCCCATGCTTATTACTGGTATAACATAAGTAAAATATGTCTCGTCTGGCGTGTCTTCACGCCTTGTAATCCACTTTGGTTCTATTGTCTGCAAGAAGTAATAAAAATCATCTCCACCACGGGCTTCCCATTCTCTCTCGAATGCGATATCTTGTTCGTGTATGTCCCTACAATCATCAAACCACTTAATATAGTCCTTATAATTAAGATAGAACACAACCTCTGGTACCTTTGACCCTTCAATGTCTTGTGGAACATTAACTAATCCTAAAGTATATTTTTCGAAGTCTTGACAGAACTTAAAGAAACCTTCTGGGTCAACATAATTCTCATCAAGAAATGCCTTTTCCCATCGGTCAGCACCTTGTGGCTCTACAAGATTAAAGGCATTTGACCACCACTGTTCCCAATCCACCTCATATTCCATCACCTCGCTATAATTCGGTATTAAGAGCAAAGCCTTTGCATCACCTATTGGGTCTACCGCCTCATCTTCGTCATCAACCTCCGCTGTTCCAGTATAATAGTAATAGCCATCTTCATCTTTTGTAAAAAAGTCTATATCTACTGGCTTATAATCATACTTCTCGTGTTCTGGAACATGAGTAGACCAACGGCTTACAAGAGACCCACTAAAAGACACATCATAATTACAATCATCAGTGTTAGTTATAGTTACCGTATTATCATCCACTAATACAACAGGTATTCCCTGACTAATCTGCTGTTGAGTATATCTGTATTTTCTTAAAACATCAAGATATGCCATGCGGCTAATAACCTTTTCATCAGAAATCACACCATAATCACAGGCAAACTGTCCAAAAGTACCATTAGGGGTATCTTCCGTTACGTCAAATGGCCCGCTATCCTCACTGTCAAAACAGCAATAAGGCTGGATGCTATTTCTGTGGCTTCGCACGGCATCTAAAGTAATCTGTTTCCTAACTGTCTCCATTTGTGTCTAATTTAGGTTCAAAAAATATTAATCTAATGTTTTCGCCATCATTTTTTGCGGAAGGAATATAATAAACATACCTTCCATCAATCTGACGTATCTTCACTGGTACATAAAGACTGTCGATGAAATTATCTGTGGTTAAACCAACATGTACTCCTCCTTCATTTACTGGCCAGTTACATATCATCGGTATTGTCTTTCCGTTTCCAGCGTGATTAAACTCAACTTTCATATAAATAGTTCTGTCCTCGCTTTCAGCGCTGTCAGTAATCTCGGCATCTTCAGCAAAAAGATATAGGTTAAACCCCTCGCTGGACCTCGTCCTGTCATATTCATTGGTAATATTTAACTCACTATCTACTCTGGCAGAAACGGCAAACGAATTGCAGAACACGACATTTACCTTATCCTTATTTAACTCTTCATTATAATCAAACAGACTTTCATCATCTTCTTTTCCTTCAATGAATTGTGACTGCTTAAGGTATTTTCCATAAAGGTCCCCGCCATCAAAAAAGACCGTCGAGTAAAACAATAATTTCTGGTCAGTCACATATGGCGAAGTATAAAACAATAATCTTACGAAGGTTTCCGATACTTTCATCTTTTGGTAAAACACATCACTGTTCGTGAAGTTAAGATAACCTAACAGGTCAGAAGTAGAACCACTGGCATTTAAAAAATTGTCGAACTTATTTCTATTAAATGTAGTTCCAGAATAATCCATCCCATTCCACCATGCCGTATTCCACTCGTCTTCACTAATATTCCAGCCATCAAGATACACATTGTCTTGTGTCAGCGGTGTGTTTCCTGAAATCGTATCTGGCGTTGCATATTCTCTCTTCCTGAAATGGAAGTCCAGCGTGAGACCTGTTGCAATTGTGTAAGTATCCCCACTAAAGACAACTGGGACATACTTAACCCTTTCCATATCAATAAATGGTGGAATTATATTTTCCTGTATCTGATTATCAGTGTATCTCTCATATAACTCCTCTGAACCGAGCATATCTGTGTTGATATCGTCCGCAAGACCAACGCCTATTTTCCAACATGACTCTGGGAAAGAAAAGACTGAACGTGTTGCACCACAATTGACATATATCTCATTAATTGGGTGTTGTTCCTCAATATTCTCCCACCACACATCGCCATAGAAATAGCATTGATGATACTCGTTTCCTTCTTCATCCACTTCTTCGGTGTAATAATAAAATGGATTAAACTTCGTTTCAATAAGATAACTGTTATAGAATAATGCTGGGTCTAAGCCTGATATCGCTACCGTATTCAGACTGAAGAAGTCTGGAAGAAATAAATACTGATAAGTTCTAACCTTATCAAATTCTTTTCCACAAGTATCATCTTCACTAATTAAGGTTATGCAATCAGCACTCGTAACAAGGTGGTTATTGCCAAAGGTCTTATATTCTCCGCCATAAAGATGATAATGCCCGTCAATATCATGAAGTGTAGCCCCAGAAACATATCTTCCGAAAGCAGATTGACGAGGAATACGTATGTCGGTATATATCCCTAATATATTTCCATTTTCATCCTTCAGATAGACTTCCTGCTGTTCTGGAATTTCTAGGTCCTGGGCAAAGATATGATGCCTCTCAGCACATCTAACTAATGTATATTCAACGCCACCAATTGTATCAGTCTCAAAGCCATCAAAAATTTTGTCAACCAAGGCTGTGTTCTTTGCTGGAAGTGTCGTATGCAAGACATGATTTTCATCTTCACTAAGGACTATCACTGGCTCGCTAATCGTTGTTGCATTCTCAATACCGTCTGCCGCAATGTAGCGGTTAAAATACAACTTATCTCCTTCAAATATCTCATAGCAATCTCTGTTGCCTAATGTGATAAGCAACTCCCCGTCCTTTTCAATCATATCTGTAACCAACAGGTCCTTGTTAATTGAAACTCTTGTTCGTAATGATAACTTAACCTTTTCCATATTAATAGCAACTATCAAGATTTTCCAGCATATAAGCAATCTGAGTAAGGTCGATTGGATTATATCCATTTATTATAAACTGAGCCACTGGGTTTAACTTAACTGCTAAATGCCTCTTTTGAAGAGGAACACTTAATCCATACTTTCCCTCAGGGTCTTGCCTTCGCAAGAAGAAATTAACTTTATCCTCAATATAAAAGCGTCCATTGCTGAATGGCAGATTATAAAGTGCGTTAGTCTCCGTCATCTCTGAAGGAGATATAATCTGTCGCCAAACAAACTTCCTGTTCTTAGGTGAAAACTTAGCATAGAAAGGAACAGACTCTACAGACCAGAAAGCAAAGAACCTACGCTCGGCGTTGTTAGGTAAGAAGTACTCAACCTTCCCACCTCCTTCAATATAATCAAATGCTTCCTTAGGGAACTTCAATGACATCTCCATGTTTTCAAAATTCACAATTTCTCCCCAGACTAGTCTTTTCTCAACATCATCGTAAAATCCGATAAAATCTCCACACTTGAAACCATAGTCAGTCGGCACATTTATTTCTAAGGTGCTGAAGTCTTCTTCCTGTTCAAAGTCACAGTCAGAATAAAAAATTTCTTTCCCATTGATACGCTCTACCTCTCCAAGTTCTCTGAGCATTATACTCCTATGTGGTTGGTAATAATAGCCTTCTGGTGATATATTTCCATAAAAAAGATGACTCTCATCCACTTCTTCATCTACGTTCTCACTTCCGCTTTTCCAGTCATTAAGATAATATGTATCAATCTGGAACGGCAACTGCCTACCATTAGCCTGGTCATAATCATCTGACACAAATACATCCTGATAAAGGTTCTTATACTCCTCAGCGAAAGCCTCTCTTTGGGCTGTGTTAAATCTGTGATAAACGTTTCCAATAATGGTTTCAGTACAGTTATAAACATCAAATTCAACTATATCACCATAAAACTCATCATTATCAATTGTGATATTATCTTCCAAGACCTTTGGCATCTCATCAACAGTATCACCCCACACATCAAAAGTGTTTTCAAAGGCAGGGCCGCTTCCAGCCGTCTTGTCTAGGTTGTGTAAATAATGTATATTATAATCAAACGGTTCGTCATCTATACCGCTAAAGTCAATTGCACTTGTTACCTTTCCAAAGCAATGTGAAAACTCTACGTCTTCAGAAGCGAAGTCTTTTCCTTCATACCAAAGGTCATGACCCTGGTTCCTCTTGACAACAGTAAGAAATACTTCGCTTAATGGCTGGCCATTATTATCAACAAGTCCCTCTATATCTACATCGTCCAAGAATAATATCTGTGCTGTCTCATCACCATAGATATTTCTTGCAAAGGCACTCTTATTTACATCACTTCTCAGGTCGGTCTTAATTTTCTTAAACACCCTGAAATAATACTGACATTCTACATCATGGCTAACCTTCTTAAAGAAGCAACTTTCCTGTAAATTCTCATATATGCCTTCAATATCAGAAAATGAAACTGAGAAAATCTTGTCCTTATGGTTCCCATTGGCGTCGCCTGTCGAAATGACTTTCACTTTTCTTGAATAACACTGGAAGCCATTTTCCCCATCTATATTTCTATAATAATAAAAATTCACGACATCTCCCTCATTAAGGTTATGTCTAAAATATGATGAACACTGAAGCCTTGAGGTATATACAGAACTTCTTACCATCTTCACCGTTGCCCTTATAGCACCTTGTTCTCCTCCGCAGATTTCATTAATCTTCTCGGTGTCATTTCTATATGGATATGTAATACAATAGTCCCAGTTCTTCTCTAGCCTTTTCCTTGCCTTGTTATATTTAGGAATGAAAGAAAAGAGAGTGCGGTCTGGATAGAGGTCAATGAATTCACAAGGCTTGTTATTTGCAAGGAGCCTGTTTATTAATATATTCTTGTTTCCCGAATTTGGTATGTTAATATAACTTGGATTAATAAAACCCCACCAGCCATCTCTTTCCTTACACCTCCCATAGAAGGCATTCTGCATTGTATAGACAGAGTCAAAACGGTAAAGGTGCATATCTACCAACTGTCCGTTTTTTTGATAATCAGTATGAATATCTTCCTTAACAATTTTTCCATTTCCATCCCTAAGGTAATCTCTTAAGGTATTAAAAACCTTTAATTGCTCAGAAGTAGAATCAGTAGCCCTATTTACATGACAAAACTCCATAGCACGAAGCATATGATTATTAAAGATATCTGCTCCGCAATGATAAATAAACTGGCCATTATCCTTATGTGAATACTCAGTGTCGCTTAATGCCTGTCTGTATGTAATAGACGTTGTAGTATTTACTGCATTCCTGGCATACGTGTATTTATCAAACGTATTACCGTCATATAGCACCTCACAGTCATCACTGCCCTCATTAATCATCACCTCAGTCTTCATGTTATATAAGACATTGCTGCAGATTGGATTTACCGTCAAGATAATTCTGAACTTGTTGCAAGCATCCTTCTCTCTGTTATACTGCTCGGCAAGAGAAAGTGTCTTAATAAGGTCTTCATTAGATAAGCCTTTCTCTTTGGCATACAGGTCTACGTCAAGATAATTTGTTACATTATTTGACGAAATATTTCTGTTTTTCTCTAATAATATCTTAGTCGTTTCCATTAATTTATTGGAGTTGTTGTCTTTATTGCGTAAGGATAAATTTTATAAGCCTTTGTTGTCCCGTCTGGATTGTCTTCTGGATTCTGACTATAAATACCAACAATGAAGAAATCTTCTTCATAGAACCTGTTAGTACTTGTTCTTCCAGGAACCCACTCTTCAACAATACAAGCATTTATAGCACTTTCACATGTTGCTGATACACCGTCTATCGTTGGATTAAGCATCATCTCATGTATTCTGACAGGAATTATATCTGTTGTTGCAGCAATAATATTCTGTCCTACCGCCTCAACACTGTTCTCATCGAGGTCAGTAAACGGAGGTGTGTTAGGAAGCGTGATTACATTTCCATTATATTCACACTTATACTCACCTATGTTATCGCCTTGATATACCTTAGCAACAACACTGTCTGCTTGGCTACTGCTGAAGCGGCAGTAAATATACATGTCGCTAACTGGCACCCCTTCAACCTTGTAAGTATGTATGTAATGCACATAACCCTTAGTTTCAAACAACTTAACATTATTATCACCACCCTGAGAGCAGAGATAATACGTAATAGTTGGGTCACTTGATGCTGTGGTATCATACGCACGAACTGTCACCTTTCCGATATCATTCATCATGTAAGTAAAGTTATCATGGAAATTATATGCCATTGTGTCGCTGATTGTATGAACCATAAGCACACATCCAGGTTCATTTGCACTGCCCTCAGTAAATCTATAAGAGCCGCCAGAAACATCTTCATCCCCACTACCAATTATCTTCCTCAATTCAGTAACACGAGGTGTGCTACCCGTAGCAGAAAGACCCGTTGTATCTATTTGTGAAACAGTTATATTCTGATTAACGTCATTGATTGTAGACGCAGAACTGAACTTATTCTCAAATGTGATACCATTATAAATCTTTCCTTCTATTACACTACCGCTTACAGTATTAATCTCTTCAACAGAAGTGTTATATCCATCACTAGTAATCCTAACCTCCAGATTATGCCAAATAAAGTAATTCATATCAGCATAGAATGGACGAGCCATTACAGGATATATTATAGTTGGGAAGAAGAGACCTGATTTTCCTTCTCCCGCATACTTTGTAAAGGAACCTGTTGTTCCATCGTAGATATCAAAGACAATGTCTCCTTCTGGCATTCCCTTCATTGTAAGCGGACGATACACAAAGCCATATCCTTTCTTATAATGCTTCTTGTCATCATCAGAAACAAATGTTGAAGAGCCACTGATATAACCATAATTCCTTCCCATCAAGAAGTCACCGTCTACAACCGTTGCTGCATAGTTGGTAATATCAGGCACACTAACACCATAAGTAGAATAATAAGATGCATCGTCATCCAGAGAATATCCTGGCATTGCAGTCCATGAACCGCCACTGTCAGAAACGCCTGCACTGTTCTGCGGAGTACCAAATAGCACCTTTTCGCCATTGACGGCATATACTCTGTTGCTAAATGTCTTGGTTCCATTCTCTGCGTTGTTTATCTCATTGAAGAAACAAATACGATAAAGCCAAGCCTCAGGACTATTAGGGTTCCCTATGTTCTCATACCAAGAAGTAGTACCACTATAAACATTCTTACCCTTAATGGACACACTGTAGTTATATGTTGCTGTATTTCCAATCCTAAGGTCAAGAGCCGCAGGACCTGTCACTGTAAATTCCTTAAGGTCTATAAGATTATCTGCACCAGTTGAGCCAGCACACTTGTATCTTAATTTAAGAATATATGTACCTTCGGTATTAACATATAACTGAACGTAATCACCACCAATTGTTGTGTTGGCCGAATATACGAAATTATCTTCAGAATCATATACTTCCAGAACACAAACACTTAAATTTTCAGTAAGTCCAGTTAATTCAAGATTTGCAACCTCGATAAAACCGCCCCTGTAAGGTGCTAACGGCAGTCCTTCAGGTTCACCGACATTAAAGTCAAATACTTCGCTGTCGAACTTAGCGAAGCCATCTCCAACCCTGATACTCTTGCTTACCTCTACACCCTCGGAATCAGTAATTGTCAATTTATAATCACCTAATGTTAAACCTGTTATGCTGAACTGAATATCGTTCTTGAATTGGCCTGTATAATTTGTCGTGGTCTCGACACCATTCCTATCTATATAAGTAAGCAACACTGACATATAAGGTGCCAGCAGGTTCTGTGTCGTTGCAGTAATAGTTCCTGTCCCCTCACAAGCCTGAACATCCTGTGCTAAGGTTACGCCAGCCTCGTCGCCGATAAGAGTTGTCTTTTCACACTCAGAGAAGAACTGCTTGTTAAACTCATCAATAGCCGTTGCTCCTGCCCTCATGCCGAAATAGAAATAAAGGCTGTTTTCGTATTGAGGAAGATAATAGTAATAATCTGTCTTACTTTTCTTGAGGAACTTTCTCTCTTGTGAATATGATGTGTTATAACCGCTTGCTGGAAGGCCAAATCTAAATAAGTAATAATCTAAACTAGCGCTTTCCCTAGTTCTTGTCTGTGCAAGAACACTTTCATTAATATCATAATCAGGCCTTGCGGAGCCACTATTTGCCACATCACTAAATAACTCTTTCAACTTGCCGCTTTCATCTGGAACCATAACATGAGTGTTATACTCATTCGCTTCTGCAACGATATCCCTAAATGCACCGTTGAAGTTACTTGGTCTATAATAACAGAAATCATAAACCCTATAACCAGTGTCAGGGTTTATCTTGTTTGCTATAAGCCTGCCATTATTCATTGTGGCAAACATCGTTCTGAAGTCTGTGTTGATAATCTCTTCACCAGAGATAAATCCTGTCGGAGAGGTATAGGCATATGTTAATGTATCACCAGTAAAATAAACAACGTCTTCCTTTCTTTGTGACATCGTAGCACCAATCTCGCATATTCGTTCAAGATTAAGGCAAGACTTCATATTCGTCTGACTATTCTTACATGAAATACCTAAGAAGTGTCCTCCTGGGAGATATAACTTATCAACGTTCTTTTTCCCCTGACCTGGACCTGTATAATTCCATGCAATACCCGCAGCAATTGTCATTGGTATATAATCAACAAGTTCACCTGGTTCAAATTCAACCTTGTCATTTGGTGATGTTGAACTACTCAGATATAATAACTCTTGTGTTAAGGCGCTTGTCATTCCTGAAGACAGGTCCTTAACTGATGGGAATAATGCCTGGGCCTCTTCTCTTGTATAATCCTTATCTAAGATTGTCGGGTCTGTAGTTACGCCACTACCCATACACATAGTTCCCTTGTCTGTGGCGTATAATGGGCCATTCGTCTCCATGTTAGTATGTGCAAGGTTAGTAGGCATAATATAAGAGGTGCTAGATAAGTATCTGAATGACTGAGGAAGACCATTGGAATCACAATCATTTAATGAACCAAGCAAAATTAAGTCGGTTGCAAAGAGATTAACTTTCTTGTTCTCAGCAATTGTAATACTCTCTGATGGCCATTCACAAGGTTTAAGATAATAAACAAACTGCTTTTTCAAAGTCATATGTTCATGACAAATACCTCCATTCTTACCAAAGATACCTGCTTGCATGAAGCCAGACCTCTTGTGATATTTTTGATTACTTTTCTTAGACGTATTTAACTTGGTATAAATTCCATTTTCATCCTTAGTATAACCAATTGCACATTGCTGTGTGTATTTTCTTGTCTTTGCAAAAATCTTAGGGTCATCCATACAACCCCTGACCTTTGACCTTGCAACTGTTATACCTAAGAACTTTTTCTTAGGACGGATATAACGCATAAATCTTGGAATATAGATAAGGCCATTAATCCAGTCATTATAGAAATTAAATTTAATAACCTTATATTCCATTGCAAGGTTCATCTCGATACAAGCCATAAGGTAATCGGTATTCACTGTTATACAAGTAGTCTCGTCTTCTTCATCGGCATTGTCCTTATCTATTGACCTAACGTCATCTGGTGTCCTAACAGTAAACCCATAGTCATCGATAGCCTCATCATTGGGGTTAGTCGGTGCATTTCTTCCTATAATGCTATCAAGAGTTTGTTTTAATATATTATACTTTTTTTCTGTAGAGCCATAGTGTCTTCTTTTAAGTATTCTAAGATACATCGGTGCAAAATACCAGTTTTCGAGGTCAGGGCATAAGCCGTCTTCCAACACTATTAATTTAAATCGCATTGCCTGAGCAAATGTCTTAGAGAAACTGCCTAGTGGGTTTAACCAGTCAGCAAGGGCGGCTAAACAGTAACCAGCGAAGGCTACAACACTGTTAATTATTGAAATTGCCAAAACCAGCGTCTTTACCAAGAGACACATCATGGTGAACATAAACGGCATCTTAATCCTTATATTATTATAAGGAATTGGGTTGTTTGCACCAAAGAAATTACAACCCTTAATACCAGTGTATCTATCTTCTTTCCATCCCCTTGAACTTCCTCTTTTCTGAAATCTTGGAATATATGACTTCACAGAATAAACATTATTCCAGAACAGGTCACGGAAAGAGTCTTCTCTTGTGTTAGAACCAAATTCATAATCGTAATCCTCATGTCCAGCATCTCTTAGGTTATTCTGTGGGTTATGAGGGATAAGAACCTTTGGCCTGAAGTAGTTATCAGTATTCTGCTCATTGTCCTGCATGGAAAGACGGAAACGGACACGCGCCCTCGTAGGAATACCCTTCTCTGGGTTGTCGGTAGGAACCATATTTCCATACTCGTCGGTCATCATGTAGTCCAGGTTCATCGGAATCTGATAACACCATACGCCGTTAGCGTCAATCAACTGTGTTCCCTTTATCTGGAACTCCTCTACTGACCCGCCTGGGGTCTTCCTAATCATCTCAATCTTTCCTTCACCAGTGGTAAGTTCATCCATATCTCCCATATGCGGAGTAGGGACACAGCCCTTTGCAATTCCCTGAGAAGAGTTATCGCTAGCAACACTTCCCATGAACACACAGGTCGGCTCAAACCTAAAATTAACATTTATATCAGCCCTAGTAATTCCGATTTCCTCTCCAGATTCTATATTTCCCCAGAAAGGTATCACATTTACTGCCTGGTCCTGAGTAAATACCTGGCTAAGATTATTATAATCCGTTCCTTCTTTGAACATGTTCGGATTTTCAAACTGCTCAATCGTATAGCCCTTATAGACAAAGTCCCTCGGCCTCTGTGAGAGAATTCCACAGTCAGAAAGGTCAAGGTCCATATGAAGTGTCTGGGAACCAGTAGGTATTCCAACAAGAATATAGTCACCAGCGTTATTTGTTCTAGTTGTATATTTATAATACTTGTCAAAAACCTCCAAGAGAACATCATTATCAAGAAGATATCTCTTGCTAGGGAAAGTACCGACAACTTGGTGACAGTCAGCAACCTTTTCATCTGGAAGAAGGTTATATCTTACCCCATTGGAATCCTTGGCTGTCGAAAATGAGAATGGATAAATGCTTTCAATATCTCTGTCGTCAGTACCATCAAACGGTATAAATACACTTATCTTGGCATTAGGAACACCAAAACCATTATTAGCAAGAACACGACCAACGATGACACCATAGTTAGAATTATGAAGGCGATATACGTCCTCACTTGTTATCTTTACTGACAGCACATCAAACACATCATAATCTTGCAAAAGAGTTGTGCTTATACTAAGATGGTTATCAACACCAATATTAGTCCTTATTCTGTATGACTTAATTGTCTCTGACATTAACCGTGTATTTTTGCTAACTTGTTTATTTTTATAGGCTTACGAGAAAACGGCAAGAAGAATAAACCACCAATCACCATTAATGGCAATGCAAGCAGCATAACCAAGAACCTCCACAAAGAGAAGTTATCCATTATATGTGTCTTCTTGCTTTGTGGATTAGTCCCATAATGCTTTTGCAAATACGAGATTTGCTGATTTACCTTACATGCACAGCCCATTCTTATCTTTCCTTTACTCTAACCTTTATATCATCATCAAATTTTACTTCAAGCATAGTGTCTCCGCTGGTGTAGATAATTCCATCTGTTGCATCAGTATCAATCAGAACAGAGGTGTCATCATCTCCGTGTGTCTCTTCTACGCCGTCTGCCACCTGCTCACTATATGTATATGTTGGCTGTTGTATCTCAGTATGAGAATAACCTTCCCCTCTTTCGTTAAACACCCTGAGGTCTATAAGGTTCAAGACACCATCTATCTTGGAAATTTCCTTCTCGATGTCACCAACATAGATATCATCACCCATAAGGTGCTTATTTATGTCCATATAGTCTTTTATTGTATTAATAACTTCAGTAATGACATCATTTCGGTTGTAATTCTTATCAATAATGATATCAACCTCAAACGAGACATTTATAATTCTTCCAGACTTAATTTCAATAAAGTCATTTATCATCCTGTAACCAGAAAGATAATCTTCAATGTTTCGTATTAATGCAACTGGAAGTGATGTGTCCAATTTTCCATTTTCATCAAGGCCGAGAAGATAAACCATAACCTTATTGTTTTCTTCCATCACGCCAACCCTGAATGGAGTACCGTACTTCGGAGGAAGCATAAGAATTCTGTCAATATAATCCTTAACAGTAACACATCTGTCATTAGCCGCCTTGTTATACTTTATGAGGTATTTTAACTCTTGTTCTGTTGGCATATCCTTTCCTGATACTGATGGAGTGGTGTTTATTACCGTAAGGCTTCTCATTACATTTTCTATCTTGCCTCGGTCATCACCCCTAAAGTCGGCATTGAGGCTCACAACCTTATTTATCGCACCCCTAGCAACATTGCTGGCTTTTCCTCCGCCTATTCTATAAAGGATATAGATAGTGCTTTCTGCTTTAGGGAGAAGTCCCAGGTTCTTGTTGTTAAGTATCTTGCTCATCTGCCACTTACCAAAAGCCGTGGCGCCAGAACCAATCTCGATATTTCCACCTTCGACACCAACACCAAAGATAATCTTGAGATAACCCTTGTCTGTGTATTCGGTGATAAATTTGTGGTCTATTGGCTTCCATTCTCCCTTAGTAACACTATAAGTTGGTATGCCACTATAGCCATAAACATAAGGTTCTGCAATACTGTCAGTCCAAGTGTAGCAATCAGAAAGACTATTAACTTCATAAAATCTTGTAACACCAGACTCTGGGCAGCCCTCACCATAGAACTCGCCATAAGTAGGACTTACAGAACTATCTGTTCCATCAAGAACTACAATTGACTCAACATTCATAACGTTCTCGACAGGAAGAAGAACTTCCATAAATGGTGCTATATCGCTACTATGAACTACCTGGCGATAAACCTTACTCTCACCTGCAGTTACAACAGTTAATTTCGACACTGTATAACCCGTTATTATGCCGTTGGTGTTTACATTTGGAACGATAGTCCTGTTGCTTACTCCATTCTCGTCAAACTGCTCAGCAAAATCCACATCTGTAAGCACTTCAAAACGCTGTGAGCCAGATGCAACCTTTGTTCCACGCTTTATTACAGGAGCATAGTTCCAGTCTGGACCCTGGTTTGTTGATGGCAGACTAACCGTAATTCGAACTTCCGCCATTGACCCCTTGGGACCTGGAATTTTTACCCCATTGTTTCTGGCAATTGCCATTAATGAAGACAACTCATTTGCACTGTCAATATTTGTCTCTTGATAAACCCTATCAATATGAAATGACTCGTTGTCAGCAACGGCAGCCATCAGTTCAATCAGCCATGATGCCACAGAAGCATCATCGTATTTATTACTTAAATCTGGATAATATTTCTCTGAATAAGCAATTAAGGCCTCCTTGTAATCAGCAAAATTTCTGTTAAGATAACTAATATTCTTTTCCATAACACTTAATTATAATTTAACACCAACAGTTGTGTATTCTGTCTTATTTCCTTGTCTGACGCCATATTCTATCACAACAACAATTCCATTACCATTTGTTTCATCCTCCTTATACACATTGATGTCCTTAAATTCAACAGATGGCACATATCTCATAATTTGCGTCGTAATTTCTGACTTTATATCTTCAAATGCTGTATCATCCGATGGTTCAAAGATATATCTCAAAAGGTCTGTCCCAAATTCTGGGTCCCTTAAACGCTGTCCTTTAGGTGTGAAGATAACATGAAGGACCTGTGACTTTATACTTTCAGTATAAGTCGTATTCAAGTCAATAAAAAGATTATCGTCGTTGTCCGCCGTGAAAGGAAACTTTATTCCGTATTTTTGTATCTTTCCCATAATCGGTTTTTCTTATAAATAGTTATAAGCACTTTTTCCTATTACATAATATAAGGAATTTACCGATAAAAAGAAAGAAAAAAGAAAGTATTATAAAAAAAGAAAAATCAAGAAAAAAGCACACCCAAGTAGGATGTGCTTCTATTATTTAGTGCAATTTAGTATATTATTCAAAAGATTGGGAAACGATTGTTTCTATTGGTTTATTAGGCGTTAGTTTATATACTCCAGCATGTTTATCGGTATTTGTTTCAAATGGGTCATAATACTTGCCTTTTTGTGGTATTTGCTGAATCATCTGATTTATAATTC
>JAEEGL012138603.1_pt1 | contig 29913 bp, 23 predicted proteins | sample 9134231 | NCBI WGS metagenome assembly JAEEGL01 (sample SAMN16246548, study PRJNA631951) | gut metagenome | biome: gut microbiome; feature: rumen; material: fiber-attached | host: Bos | place: Iran: Karaj | collected 2018-10 | reverse complement strand
GGGACTGCTCTCGCCGGAAGTGACCAGAGGTGAAAGCGGAAGCACTGTGGAAAGTTCATTTCCGTTTTCTCCGAGGATGACCACTTTCATGCCCGGGAAGATCGAACCGATCGTCTCATAGAAGATGCGCTGTTTGGTGATCTCGGGGAATTTGGAATACTCCGCGTAGAGTTCGGAGAAACGGGATGCCTGACCCTGTGCCGCGTTGATGCGGGCGGTCTTATAGGCCTCGGCTTTCTGCAGGATTTCGTCCGCGTCCGCGTTTGCAGCGGGGAGGACCTCGTTGGCGTATTTGTTCGCGTTGTTGGTAGCGGTTTCAGCGTCCTGTTTTGCGGTCTCAACTGCTTTGAACGCTTCCTGAACAGCTGTTGTCGGAGGCTCCGCATCCTGGATTGTGATCGAAACAAGCGTGATGCCGAGATCTTCCGCTTCAAGGCGGTTCAGGATCTTGTCCTTGATCGAAGCCTGGATTTCGCTCTTTCCGGTCGTGATGACATCGTCGACTTTGTAGAGACCGATCGTATCGCGGATATAGGACTGGCAGAGCATCTTCAGGATTCCGTCGGGATCCTGGGAATTGTAAAGATACTTGACCGGATCGGTTACCCGGTATTCGACATAGAAGTCAACGTTGACGAAATTGTAATCCACGGTGATCATGACGGACTCACTCGGAATGGAGTTGTTGGTCCGGATGTCATATCCGATGGCAAAACTCTTGGTTGCCTTTGAGACGATTCGCTTATGCTGGATAAACGGGATCTTCAGTTTCAGACCGGGATCGGTGACGACGGTCGGTTTGCCGAATGTAGTGATCACGGCATATTCATCCTCATTCAGTTCATAGAAGGAACTGAACAGGATGATCAGAGCGACGATCACGATGATTCCCAGTGTGACAGCGGTGCGAATGATGCCACCGCGGCGGGAATAATCCTTGATAGGGGCTGTTTCCATGGAAGAGATTTCCTTTCTTTAGTCTATTTACTGACCGGAACGGATCCGGCCTAAAAATGCTGCTTCGTCCAGAACAGGGATGCCAAGCTGCTGCGCCTTGGTCAGCTTGCTTCCGGCAGCTTCGCCTGCAACGACAAATGATGTTTTCTTGGAGACGCTTCCTGCTGCTTTGCCGCCGTTTTTCTCAATCAGATCTTCCGCGTCTCTTCTGGAAAGGGAAGGAAGTGTACCGGTCACCACAACGGTCATGCCGGACAGAGGAAGATCACCGGAAACCGCCTGTTCGGGAACAGGAGAAACACCGTGCTCTAAAAGGAGGTCAATTTGGGCTGCAATCGACGGATCGGAGAAGAAGGTAACGATATCGTCAGCTACGACTTCACCGATGTCTTCAATCTCGAGCAGCTGTTCCTTGGTTGCGGAGCGAACATTTTCCAGCGTTTTGAAGGTCTTTGCAAGATCCTTCGCTGTCTTGACTCCGACATTCGGGATACCGAGCGCAAACAGGAATGCGGAAAGAGGCCTTGTCTTGGATGCGGAAAGCGCTTCCAGAAGATTCAGAGCTTTTTTGTGACCGAACCGTTCCAGCGCGACCAGCTGCTCGTGGGTCAGTGCATAGAGCTCGGGAATCGTTGAGATTCCGAACGCATCGATAAACTGCTCGGCGGTTTTGTCGGAGAAGGCATCGATGTCCATGGCGTCTCTGGAGGCGTAATGGGCAAGACGCGCGGTGATCTGCGGTTTGCAGGAAAGAGAATTGGTGCAGTACAGATGTGCTCCGCGCTGCTCCACATGTGCGCCGCACTGAGGGCAGCGAACAGGTTTTTCAACAGGACGGAGAGGCTTGTCATCCGGAACCGCGCCTAAGATTTCAGGAATAACGTCATTGCTGCGGCGGATAAAGACACGGGAACCGATTCCGACACGCTTACGCTGCACGTCATCCCAGTTATTGAGGGTCGCTTTCCGGACGGTGACACCGGCAAATTCGACCGGTTCCACGTGCGCAAGCGGCGTCAGCTTACCGGTCCGGCCGACTTCCCAGGTGACATTTTCCACAACGGCAGTCGTTTCTTCAGCGGCAAACTTATAGGCCATCGCCCAGCGCGGAAATTTTTCCGTTGCGCCGAGCTCCTGCCGCAGGGCGAAGTCCGTTGTTTTGATCACCATGCCATCGATCAGAAAATCGAGCGTGTTTCTTGTCTTCTCAGCCAGATCGATTTCGTGCAGAAGTTGCTCCGAACTGTCGCAGATGCGAAGGAAAGGTGAAACAGGAAGACCGTTCTCTTTCAGGAAATCCAGCATTTCAATCTGGTTCGATAGTGTTTTTCCTTCGATATATCCGACGTTATAGCAGAAAACATCCAGCTTTCTCGCAGCTGTGACTGCGGGGTCAAGATTCCTCAGAGCTCCGGCTGCGGCATTTCTTGCGTTTTTCAGAGGCTCATCAGCCGTTTCGTTATAGGCGGAGAGAACCGACAGTTTCATGATACATTCGCCCTGGACTTCCATTCTTCCTTTGAAAGGAATGGAGAGCGGGATCGAGCGGATGGTCCGGAGCTGCGGAAGAATGGCTTCTCCGGTAATGCCGTTCCCTCGTGTGGCACCCTGAACGAGCAAGCCGTTATCATAGGTCAAGTTGACGGTCAGACCGTCGAACTTGTATTCAAGACCAAACTCAACATGTTTGCCGGCTGCAGCTTTCTGAACGCGCGCTACAAAATCCGCTACACCTTCTTTGGTACGGACTTTATCAAGACTCCACAGTCTCCCGAGATGGGTGTGCTCTTCAAATTTTGACAGAGGCGCGCCGCCGACCCGGAGAGTCGGACTGTCTGGCAGGATTTCTCCTGATTCTGCTTCCAGGGAAAGCAATTCATCGTAAAGAACATCATACTCTGCATCCGAAACAAGCGGAGCATCCTGCTCATAATAAGCTGCCGCGTACCGGTTTAAGAGTGCAACCAGTTCATACTGGCGTGGGCTGACCATAATCCCTCCTATGAAATGCTCCGCGCACCGCAGAAGGATGCGCGGAGGAGATCAATCCATTTGATTGTAACAGTATCAGGACTCTTTTTCAAGAGGCGCAAAAGCTGCGGCGAGTTTCTTGACGACTCCGTTGTCAAAACGGATTTCCACAATTTTCGCACTGCCCTGTCCGGAGATGGACAGAATCTGTCCTCTTCCAAATACTTTATGCCGGACAAATTCGCCGACATTTCCATCGAAATCCCGCTTTTGAACCTTTGGAGCAGCAGCTTTGACCGGCTGATAAGTAAACTGGGAAGTCGGTTTGGGCGGGGTATAGGAATGAAAAGATTCCTGCACCTTTTTCGGCTGAGGAGGTTCCCTGAAAGTCTGTTTCGGTTGCGACCGGTTGATGGGAAGAGCATTTCCCATTTCCTGAAGGAACTGGGAAGGCATCATCGAGGAGCGCTGACCATATAGCATGCGTTCCCGGACATAGGAAAGATACAGCTTCTCTTTTGCGCGAGTTACGCCGACATAGCAGAGCCTGCGTTCTTCCTCCAGTTTTTCCGGATCGAAGCGGGACTGTGAGGAGGGGAAGAGTCCGTCTTCCATGCCGCAGAGGAAAACGACCGGGAATTCCAGTCCCTTTGCAGAATGCAGGGTCATGAGATTGACACACCCGTTATCCTCCTGAACAGCATCTGCCTGAGAGAAAAGGGCAACGTTGGTTAAGAATGCCTGCAAAACATCTCCGTTCGGTTCTGAATAGGAAGCCTCGAATTCCTTAATGTAGCCGATCAGTTCTTCAACAATTTCAGCGCGGGTTTCATAGTTCTCTTTTTTATCTGACCGCAGATAGGCGTCATATCCAATCGTACGGAGAAGTTCTTCTGTAAATTCAGAAAGGGGGACGGTACCGAGTTTTGCATATAAAGGTGCCATCATGTCCAGGAACGGGAAGAATTTTGCAGCGATTCTGGCTGGCATTTCTCCAGGGTCGCCTGCGGCAGACATAAGAGGCAGTTCTCTTTCACGGGCATGTGCCAGGAGAGCCAGAATCGATGAACCGCCAATTCCCCTCGGAGGAAGATTGATGACTCTCAAAAAGGCTTCATCATCTGCGGGGTTCAGAAACAGGCGCAGATAGGCTAGAATATCCTTGACTTCCGCACGGGAGAAGAAGGATGTGCCTCCGTAGACCCGATAGGGAATCATAAAGCTTTTCAGCATCATTTCAAGGATACGGCTCTGCGCGTGGGTGCGGTAAAGAATCGCATAGTTATCATACCGGGCGCCGGCACGTACACCGTTGGCAATGCGGGAACAGATATAGTAAGCTTCATCCCGCTCATCGTCCGACTCATGTACGTCAATATCTTCGCCGCCTTCTTTTGCGGTCCACAGTTTTTTCGCCTTGCGGCCGCGGTTGTTGGCGATGACTTCATTGGCTGCGTCCAGAATCTTTGATGTGGAGCGATAATTCTGCTCGAGCCGGATTACCGTACAGCCCTCAAAATCTTTTTCAAATTCCAGAATGTTGCGGATATCCGCGCCTCTCCACGCATAGATGCTTTGGTCATCGTCACCGACAACACATAGATTCCGGTGCTTTTTCGCAAGCATGCTCACGATATGATATTGAGCAAGGTTGGTATCCTGGTATTCATCCACCAGAATATAATGAAAACGATCCCGGTATTTTTCAAGAACATCGGGGAAGGCTTCAAACAAATCGATTGTTTTCAGCAGAAGATCGTCAAAGTCAAGTGCGTTGGCTTCTTTCAGGCGTTTCTGATAGAGACGGTATGCCTGAATGACAGGATCAGGCTGACTGGTCTCGGAGAGAAAACGCTCCGGTTTTAATGAATGGTTTTTTGCATCGGAAAAAACGCTGGATAGCATTTTTTTGGAATAGATTTTATCGTTGAGGTTCAGGTCTTTGATTACGTGTCCAATCAAAGACTGCTGATCCTGTTCATCATATATAATAAAGCCTTTCTGATAGCCGAGCTTATCGATTTCCGCCTGCAGAATGCGGACACAGAATCCGTGAAAGGTAAAGACCCAGACAGAGGACCCTGCATTGTCGTCGATCAGAGAATTGACTCGGTCCCGCATTTCCTTTGCAGCCTTGTTGGTAAATGTCAGGGCGAGAATTTGATAGGGTGAGACGCCTTTCTCCTTGATAAGATAAGCGATACGATGCGTCAGTACACGGGTTTTTCCGCTTCCCGCACCGGCAAGTACCAGAAGAGGTCCTTCGGTTGTAGTAACAGCTTGGCGCTGGCGATCATTCAGATGATCAAGCTTCAATTTTGCATTCCCCCTTTTTTATTCTTCACCTGAAGGATGGTATAGGGTATTCCAGATTGAATCATACAGCTCTCCGCTTTTGGATTCCCAGTTGCTGCGCATAATCAGCGCGGCTTCTTTTGATGCAACAGAGAGCGTGATGCCGAGAACAGTTTGTTCTCCATTCAGTACCAGCAGTTCCAAAGAATAGCCGTCTTCTTCGTTTCCACTGAGCCGGGAGGTTGTCTGGGCCTCACGTAGAAAAACGAACTCACTTTCTTTGACTACCTTATCGATTCGTTCCCGCGTGGATGCAGGGATAGATTCTTTGAAAAGTTTAACGGATTCCATTCCGTGATCTGTCAGACCATAACAATCTCCGAACGGCCGGACAAAGGATGCTAAATAACCATCTGTCTCAAGTTCGGGAAGAATGGTTTCAAAAGAAAAAAAAGACATGCTGTCAGTACGGTCAACGACACGATACATCTGATCATGTGTAAGAGGAATTTTTGCACTGGCTAGAATATACAATAAAATCAGTTTATTTTTGGTATCCCCATGAGTAAAAAAAGGCATAGTGAAACCTCCATAATCAAAATAATAATAACATGGTTTTGTGAATTTAACAATATAAAAGAATAATAGTATGAAGATATCCTTTGGAATGTTAATTCCCAAAGTAAATTCCATAGTGGAAGTTAAAGTGGAATTTAGTCCGGGAATTAACAAAGAAAAACTTGACACGATCAAGAAAAGTGAAAAAGTTGATTTTGTTTTATCTTGGTGGTATATTACTCTTATATGTTCAATTAAATTATGATTAACATGCGAAAAATAATTAAAGATCGCAGTTTTTCTCTGCGAAAAAGAGTTGTTCAAGACATAGATTGTTATTTTAGTTATTATCGAGGGAAAGCTTATGATTGATAAGAAAATTGCTTTGATTATAGCTGGCGGAAAAGGTGTCAGAATGCATCAGGATATTCCGAAACAGTTTTTAGAAGTAAATAAAAAACCGGTGATAATCTATACACTGGAAACTTTTGAAAAACATCCGGAAATCGATGTGATTGTTGTAGCATGTCTATCAGGGTGGGAGCAAATCCTTTCAGAATATGCTAAACAGTATAGAATTTCTAAACTGCAGTATATTGTCACTGGAGGTGAGACAGGGCAGGAGTCCATTAAGAATGGACTATTTGAAATAGAAAAGCATTTTTCCAAAGATGATATAGTTCTGATTCACGATGCAATAAGACCACTAGTCTCACCAGAGATTATTTCAGACTGTATCAGGGTAACATTGAGATATGGATGTGCAATTACTGCGATACCTTGTGCAGAAGCAATGATTCAGACAATAGATGGTGTTAGATCAACAGGGAGCTATCCGCGTGACAGATTAAAGCGAACTCAGACTCCTCAGGGATTTCGCTTGGGGGAGATATGTGAAGTGCATCGCGAAGCAATGAAACAAGGTGTCATTAATTCAGTTGCCTCATGTACATTGATGATAGAAATGGGAAAACAAGTATTTTTTTCAGTTGGGTCTGAGAAAAATCTTAAACTTACAACGGTCGATGATATAGAGATTTTTAAAGCATTATTAGCTGCAAAACTTTAGAACTGGCAAAAGAGGTAAAACCTATATGTCCATCTATGATAGCAAACGATGGAATGAGGATCTGATAAGTATTGTTAATTTGCATCCGGAATTGAATGAGCTAGGTGGAAAAAGTATCATGATTACCGGATCATGTGGCTTGATTTGCTCTGCTATAATTGACTTACTGATCTTCTATAATGAATTACATACAAATCCAATTATTATTTATGCCGCTTCAAGATCAATGGAAAGCGTGAATAATAGATTTGGCAGTTATGCAACACGCAATTATTTCCATTTCATCGAGTATAATGCTGATGATGACAATTTTTCTCTTCCTGATCGATTAGATTATATAATCCATGGAGCAGGAAATGCAGATCCTTACAAGATCATGCGGTTTCCTGTCGAAACAATGAAAGCTAACTTTCACGGAATATACAATTTAATGAAGAAGGCTAAGAATATTAAACTCCAAAGATTATTATATATCAGCTCAAGTGAGGTTTATGGTCGAGGAAGCAATTCTTCTGAATTTTACGAATCTGAATACGGATATATTGATTTGCTGAATGAAAGGAATTCCTATTCAATCAGTAAGCGTGCAACAGAAACGTTATGCATTTCTTTTTCAAAGGAGTATGGGATAGATGTTGTGATTGCTCGTCCTGGGCATATTTATGGGCCAACAGCAAAGAAATCAGATAGTCGTGTATCATCTGCATGGGCTCATAATGCAGCAAGCGGTGAGACGATAATCATGAAGAGTACAGGCCAGCAAATTAGGAGTTATTGCCATTGTTTGGATTGCGCAACGGCAATTATTTATTTGTTACTTTTTGGAGAATCACAATCAGCTTATAATATTGCAAATAAGAACTCTAAAGTTAAGATCAAAGAGATGGCGCTTTGTTATGCAAAAGCTGCAAAGATCACTGTCATTTGTGAGAATGCAAATGAGCAAGAGAGGCGCTCATTTAACCCTATGAATAACTCTACATTGAACAGTGAACGTTTGTACGCGTTGGGGTGGCAAGAACATTTCACTCCAGAGGAAGGATTCAGAGAGACGATAACCGTTCTTAAAGAGGCTTATTATGAGAATAACAATACTCCAAATTGACCTTTCGTTATATAAAATGTTTTTATCATCATGATGAGTGATAGAACAATAAACGATTGAATAAGAATCTTCAGCGCGAGTAAAGAAAGTTGCCTTAATGCAGTAATCTCTTGTGATGGCGGCTTTTTCTATTCGCTGTTTTTGTGTTTATACAGATTACGCTAGAATAATACTTTAGCACTTTATTTTCTTTTGTAGATTAGTGCAATATCTGGCGATGCTATCTACCAGTCCTGTAAAGTTACATAAAACAAAGTCGATAAATCTCCGCCGAAAAATCTCCATCCGTCCCTTGACATTTCTCCGGCTAAAAAGTGTTACCGATATTTGACACTCGTAGATTATATGCGCGAAAAACGATTGACTTTGCTTGACAGTAGTAGCACTTTTACATATAATTAATTAATATGAGTAGCGAAATAAGATAAGTGATATACTTGTTCTCCTATGTTCAGAGTAACGGTATGATAAATATTTAGTTCATATTTTAACGTAATATTATAGTCGTAAAGTGATGCAAAAATACAATTCGTTTTTTGTGTTATACTTTATGATATGAAAGGAAAAAATGGAACACAGTGATAAATGGGTCATCATTAATTTAAGAGATTGTTTCTTCCATGTAATCTATCATTGGAAGAGTATTATATTGGCTGCAATCATAGGCGCGCTGCTCTTTGGAGGCTATGCGCTTGCAAAGGCACAGTTTTCAAATTTTCTTGGAAAGAATACATCAACTGAAATAGAGTATCAGCAAAACTTGGAGAAATTTCAACAGCAAAAAAATGAGATTGAAGCAAATATTACATCATTAACAGACAATTTTGAATCTGCCATAAATTATAAAGAAAAATCTATCTTGTATAACGCCCTTAATCTTATTACGGCAAAAAGGGTTTATTCCTTGCAAATCAATTCTTTGAATTCAGATGAGAAAGCGGAAGAAAAGAATCAAGCGGCTACAGTTCTTTTATTATATCAAACTAGCTTGTTAAATGATGCAGATATAGTGCGGCTAAAAGAATTGTTTAAAGTTGAAGAATTAGAGTATATCAGTGAAGTGGTTAATGTTTCAAAAACAGAAGATGGCAGACTGATAACGCTGGAGATTGTGGGAAAAGATATAGAAACTGTTGAGCGAGAGATGGAATACCTATCTTCAGTTATGGAAACAATTACCAAGGGGAAAATACAGAAGCTTGTTTCGCATGAATTACTATTCCTTACTGAAACAAATACTGTCGAAGTGAGCGAAGAATATTTAAAAAATCAGAAGTTGTTTGATGAGCGATTTACTGCAGTTCAGGCAAACTTGGAAAAAAATATTGAAGAGCTTGAAAACTTAAAAATTCCAACATTACCGACCATCAGCCGTTCTAAATATGCTTTGATCGGATTATTTGTTGGCGCTATTTTGATGGTTCTATATTATGTAGCATCCTATGTGCTTAGTGGTATTCTTCACACTGCAAAAGAATTACAAATAAGATATTCTATTCCGTTATATGGAGATTATCCGAGCCATCGCGCAAGAGGCCACTTGCTTAGTTCTATTATTGACAAATGGGAATTTCACGGAGTGAATACAGATACTTCCTCAATTTCGAAGAGCATATGTTCACTACTTCATGAAACTTGCATAGGGAAAAAAGTCGTATTAACGGGAACTGTATCCAAGGATCAATTGACTCAGTTGCAAGTATCTTTACAGAGACAGTTAGAAGATGATATTATGATAAACATCGTTCCAGATTTTCTCTCTGATGGAACAGCAATTGTTAACGTGAAAAAGGCAGATGCTGTTTTAATTGTTGAACAGAAGTATTCCACAAAAATAGAAGATTTAGATCGTATTATTTCTATGCTTTCCATTGCTGGAGCAAGAATAATAGGAAGTATTGTATTATAAAATAGCAGGATAACCTAATTGGAAAGAAATTAACCAAGTATTTCGAATATGAAGAATATTTCTATTTATAGGAGAAATTGTGCATATGGCTTTTAAAGAATCAGGAAGAATAAAGCCGTTTACTGATAAAATCTGGCTTGCAAGTCCCACTATGCATGGGTTAGAAGCAACTTATATGATGGAAGCATATGAGACCAATTGGATGAGCACGATTGGTAAAAATATTAATGAAATCGAAACTCAGATTGCAGAGTTTGTTGGAGTACGATATGCTGTTGCATTAAGCTCAGGTACTGCAGCGTTGCATCTGGCAACAAGACTTGCTGGTGAACATTTGTATGGACAATCACAACCAAATACAGGAACACTTCAGAACAGAGTCGTGCTAGCAAGTGATATGACCTTTGCAGCTTCAATCAATCCAATTGCTTATGAAAATGGGGAAGCTGTTTTTATTGATACAGAAAATGATACTTGGAACATGGATCCGATTGCGTTGGAGAAGGCTTTTCAGTTTTATCCAGACGCTAAACTTGTTGTAATTGCGCATCTTTATGGAACTCCTGGAAAGGTACAAGAGTTAAAGCAGATTTGTGATAGACATGGAGCTCTAATTGTTGAAGACGCAGCAGAAAGCTTTGGTGCAAAGTATCTTTTAAATGGGAAGTGGACTGAAACTGGATCGCTAGGGAATTTCAACTGCATATCATTTAATGGGAACAAAATAATAACAGGATCTTGTGGTGGAATGTTCTTGACTGATTCAAAAGATGATGCGAATAAAGTACGAAAATGGAGCACACAATCACGTGAAGCGGCTCATTGGTATCAACATGAAGAAACAGGATATAACTACCGTATGAGTAATGTGATTGCCGGCGTAGTTAGAGGTCAACTTCCATTTCTTCAGGCACACATAGATCAAAAGAAAGCGATTTATAATAGATATAAAGAAGGCTTTAAAGAGTTACCTATAAAAATGAATCCTTTTGACGGAGAGAAATCGATTCCAAATTTCTGGCTTAGTTGCATGACTATTGATGAAGAAGCAATGTGCCGGCAAGTCAGAGATGATTATACAGCACTATATTTCCCTGAAACTGGTAAATCTTGTCCAACTGAAATCCTTGAAACTCTAGCTAAATATAATATTGAGGGACGTCCAATCTGGAAGCCAATGCATAGTCAACCGATATATCGGAACCATGCCTTTATAACTGCAAAAGGAAATGGTAGAGGGCAGAGTAATGCATATATTAATGGAGATAAGGTACAGGATGTAGGCATAGATATTTTTAACAGAGGGTTATGTTTACCGAGTGATAATAAGATGACAATAGATCAGCAAGAGATAGTAATTGAATTAGTTAAAGCATGTTTTCAATAATATGTAGATATGAGGTCTGGAGACTGTGAAGAAAGGCTTGTATTCTCTTTTCTTTAAACGAGTAATCGATATTCTCTTTTCTTTATTATTCATCATCCTTTTTTGGTGGTTATTTGCAATAATCGCAGTTTTGGTGAGAATCAACTTAGGTTCACCTGTTCTTTTCGTGCAGGATCGACCGGGAAAGATCAATTTGAAGACTGGGAAGGAAAGGATATTTCATTTATACAAGTTTCGCACGATGACAGATAATAGAAATAAAGATGGAGAATTATTACCTGACAGTGAGAGATTGACATCATTTGGTATATGGCTTAGACGAACGAGCCTCGATGAGATCCCAGAAATGTTTAATGTTCTGAGAGGAGAGATGTCTTTGGTTGGACCAAGACCTTTGCTGGTTCAGTATTTACCATATTATACTGAAGAAGAAAGACATAGGCATGATGTGAGACCTGGGCTTTCAGGACTTGCCCAAGTCAATGGAAGAAATCTCCTGGAGTGGGGTCAAAGATTAGCATTAGATGTGCAATATGTAAATAATATAACTTTTTTAGGTGATTGTAAAATATTATTACTAACAATAAAAAAAGTCCTTTGCAGAGAAGATGTTGCAGCAGATACTGATTCAGTTGAGTCTTATTTAGATCAAGAAAGAAGAGCAAAAAATGAATAAACCTATTAGGACACCGTATTTTCTAATACGTGAAGAGCTTCTCCTTCAAAACATCGATTGCTTTCGAAATGCTTTGGATTTATATTGGCCTAATTCGATTATTGCATATTCTGTAAAAACAAATGCCCTTCCATGGATTCTTAATTGGATGAATAACCATAACATTTATGCCGAAGTGGTATCGGATGAGGAGTATGAACTGGCTCTACTTTCTGGATATTCCGCCGAACACATTGTGTTTAATGGACCAATAAAGACAAGTGACTATCTTCAAAAAGCTTTTGCAGGAGGATCAATCGTTAACATTGATTCGCAGAATGAAATTGATTATTTATTAAAGAATAAACCAATTATTGAAGGTGCAATAGGTATACGGGTCAATATCGAGCCTTCAATCTTTAGAGAAAATGATATAGGATTTCAAGAAGATGGTTTCCGCTTTGGTTTCTGCGAAGAGAACGGTGATTTATTTAGGGTATATGAGAAAATAGTAAAATTGTATAAAGATATTCCAATTGGGTTGCATTTACATGTTAATTCTATAACAAGGTCTTTACATGTTTATGAAGCATTATCAGCATATGCTGCGAAAATTATTAAAAAATATGGTATTACTCTTGCATATATCGATATTGGAGGAGGCTTTTTTGGAGGAGTACCTGGAAAAGCGACCCCAGAGGAGTATATTCATACGATTGCAAAAGAGTTTAGTGGAGTCATAGATTTCGCAAAAACGAAGTTGATTATTGAACCAGGTTCTGCGGCAATAGGCTCTGCGATAGAATTGCATTCCTCTGTCATTGACATAAAAGATACGAATCATGGACGTATTGTTACAACAGATGGAAGCAGAGTTCATCTGGATCCGCTTTGGAAAAAAAGCTACTATCTTTATGATACAAATTCAACAAAGCCAAATCATCCAAAGCAGGTTATTTGCGGGTATACTTGTATGGATCATGATAGAATTATGGTTATTGAGAATAAACCTGAACTATCTATTGGAGATCATATTATTTACTATAGAGTAGGAAACTACACCGTAACCTTTGGTGGACCTTTTATCAAACCGTTTCCTCCAGTCTATAAAGAATATAAGAATGAAATAAAAGTTGTTCGTAAAGAAATGACAGTTAATGATTATTATAAAATGGAGTCAGAATAATGAATCTTCTAATGCTCAGTGTTGGTCGCCGTGGCGAATTGATGAAGTTTTTTAAAGCATCTTTGGGAGATGGCTCCCGTATCATTGCTACTGATAATAGTCCTTATGCTCCTGCACTTTATTTTGCAGATAAACAATACATAGTACCAAAAATTAATGATCCTGTTTACATTGATACAATACTTCATATTTGTGAAGTTGAAAAAATCAGAGCTGTGACAACCTTTATCGATCCCGAAATACTGATTCTTTCAATGAATCGCGATAAGTTTGAAGCTATCGGGGTAGAAGTGCTTGCACCGTATGTTGAGACAGCTAAAATATGTTTTGATAAATATGAGATGTTCAAATACTTATCAGCAAAAGGTGTTAAAACAATTAGAACCTGGGGGTCATTTGAAGAGACAGATAGAGCCATAGAGAATGGAATTGTTCATTTTCCGGTGTTTGTTAAGCCTCGTACAGGGAGCGGAAGTGTTGGTGCGCGAAAAGTATACGATAGGGAAACCCTCAGAGTTGCTTTTGAACAAGATCAAGGATTAATTGCGCAAGAATTGATGACAGGAGAAGAAAACTTCGATCTGGATGCGGACATATATATTGATACGTTTACACATAAGCCAGTATCCATTTTTACAAAAAAGAAGTTATCCACAACAATAGGTGGAGCAAATAAAACAATTTCTTTTAAAGATGTAAAGTTGTTTGAATACATAATGGACGTACTTCAACATTTTGAATTTAACGGACCAATTGATGCAGATTTCTTCTACAAAAATGGAGAGTATTATCTATCGGAGATTAATCCAAGGTTTGGAGGAGCATATTTACATGCATATGGAGCGGGAGTAGATTTTATTAAATTGATAGCTAATAACCTGGAAGGAAATATCAATCATAGTTGTATCGGACAATATGAAGAGAATATCGTTATGATGATGTATGATAGTGTTGTTATTGGAAAAGCAACAGATGAAGGCATCCTTACAGTTATCTCAAAAGACTAATCATTTTAGTTGACACTAGATCAGCATCTTAATAACTCTGAGAGAATTGAATAATTGGCGAGAACAGGAGTTAATAATGAGTATGCCACAGCTAAACAAAATTTGGATTATTAATCATTATGCTGGGAGCGATTACTTGGATAAAGGCGGTCGTCATTTTTGGATTGCGAAATTTCTAAAAAGAGCAGGATTTGAGCCTGTAATCTTTTGCTGTAATAAGCTTCATAATACAAACAAATTCTTTTATGATAATGATAATCTCATTAACGAGTCTATAGAAGAAGGAATAGGAGTCCCATTTGAATTCATAAGAGGACGTGATTATAAAGGAAACGGTATAAAACGCATTTTAAACATGATGGATTTTTATCATAACCTTTTAAAATGTTCAAGTGATTATGCAAAGCGACATGGAAAACCAGATATTATTTATGCATCTTCTGTTCATCCATTATCTTTAGTAGCTGGGATTCAATTGGGTAAGAAATTTGGTGTAAAATGCGTGTGTGAGATGCGTGACCTGTGGCCGGAAAGCATTGTTGCAGTAGGAATAGCATCAAAAAAAAATCCATTAATTAAGGCGCTTTATGCCTTGGAGAGATGGATTTTTAAGAAATGTGATGCATTGATAACAACATTTGAAGGGGGCTATGATTATATCATTGATAAAGGTTATACAAGTCTAATTCCAAAAAAGAAATTCTTTTATATTAATAATGGAATAGATTTAGAAGCATTTGATTATAATGTAAAAACTTATCAGATAATGGATAATGATCTTGATAATTTAAATACATTCAAAGTAGTTTATACAGGTTCGCTTCGTCTCGCTAATGGATTAGAACAATTGCTTGGATGCGCAAAAGAATTGATTCCTTATAAAGATATCCAGTTCTTAGTTTATGGGGGAGGAGATTTTGAGGAGAAACTAAATGAGAGAATCAAAAAGGACAATTTGAGCAATGTACATATGAAAGGCTATGTGGAAAAAAAATATATCCCCTACATCTTGTCAAAATGTAATGTGAACATGTTGAATTATAACACAGCCGCGGTTACTTCACTTTATAAATATGGGAGCAGCCAAAATAAATTGTTTGAGTATTTAGCAAGTGGAAGGCCTATCATTTCTAATACTGAGATTTCATACGACATTGTTACTAGATATCAATGTGGAATATCGGCAAATATTCTGAATAGTAAATCATATGCGGAAGTATTGTTGAAATTATACAATACTGATGATGATGCATATGTCACAATGTGCCATAATGCTAGAAAAGCCGCATCAGATTTCGACTTTAGAGTGCACACAGAGCAATTGATAAAAGTATTCTATAAAACTATAGAGAGTTAATAGATTGGGTAAAATATGAAAATTGTTACAGTGGTTGGTGCTAGACCTCAGTTTATCAAAGCAGCAGTTGTTTCTCATGAGTTACGAAATACTCATACAGAGATATTAGTACATACTGGACAACATTTTGACTATAATATGTCAGAACAATTCTTTAAAGAATTAGACATACCAGATCCAGAATATAATCTTGGCATTTCTGGCGGCACACATGCTCAAATGACTGGTAAGATGATGATTGCTGTTGAAGATGTTTTGATGAAAGAGAAGCCGGATTGGCTGCTTGTATATGGTGATACAAATTCCACACTTGCAGGTGCACTTGCAGCAGCTAAGTTGCATATTCCAGTATGTCATGTTGAAGCTGGAGCTAGAACCTATAGTATGACAAATCCGGAAGAAATTAATCGAATTTGCACGGATCATATCTCCAGACTTTTACTCGCATCTACAAAAAGTGGATATGATGCGTTGGCAAAAGAAGGTTTACAAACCAGAGGGAAGCTAGTAGGAGATCCGATGTATGATGCCTTTATACAGTACAGCGACAAGTTGGATCTTAGAGATATTAAGCTTCAACTTCTTCATGGGGGAACGACGATTGTTCCGAAGGAATATTATTACTTGACATGTCACCGAGAAGAGAATACTGATGTTCAAAAATTAAGAGAGATTTTTAATGCAACAGAGTTGTTGGATTGTTCTACTATTTATCCGGTTCATCCCCGAAATAAGAATACAGCACTAAAGTTGTTTAACGAAGGATGTTATTCAAAGGTTATACTTACTGAGCCGGTTGGATATCTTGAAAGTACATGTTTGGTTAAGAATGCTAAAAAAATTATAACTGATTCTGGAGGATTACAAAGAGAAGCTTTCTTTGCAGAAAAAAAATGTGTAACGATTCTGAATTTCGTTTGCTGGCCTGAAACAATGATTAATAATCGAAATGAATTAAGCCGTCCGATTGCAGATGAAATCCTAGAAAAGCTTAGCCATAAGCAATTTGTGGATACTGATTATCTCCCGTTTGGAGATGGAAAATCAGCGAATAAAATCGTTAAAGCTTTAGAGACTTACTGTTCTGTTAATTAATTATTCATTATTGGAGGAAAAAATGAAATATGCATTGATTGGTTGTGGCCGTATCTCCCCAAATCATATAGAGGCAGCAAGAAATAATAATCTTGAGTTTGTTGCCATGTGCGATGTGCTATCAAAAGCGATGGAAGATAAAAATACCCGTTTTAAGCTTGAAAGTGTTCAGCAATATACAGATTATAAAGAGATGCTTGAGAAAGAAAAGCCTGAATTAGTAGCGATTGCAACAGAATCAGGTAAACATGCGCAAATTGCATTGGACTGTATTTCAGCTGGATGCAATGTCATCATTGAAAAGCCGATTGCGTTATCAATTGCTGATGCAGATGCTATTATTAAATTGGGAAAAGAAAAGGGCGTTGTGGTTTGTGCCAATCATCAAAACCGATTCAATAAATCAGTTCAATATATCCGCAAAGCACTTGAAAGCGGACGATTTGGCAAATTGTCGCATGGAGCAGCACATGTTAGATGGAATCGCGGGAAAAGCTATTATGATCAAGCACCATGGCGTGGAACTTGGGCGCAGGATGGTGGATGTCTGATGAACCAATGCATTCATAATATTGACTTGCTTCGGTGGATGATGGGTGATGAGATTGATGAGGTTATGGCATATACAGACCAATTGGAACATCCATACTTGGAAGCAGAAGATTTGGGCATTGCAATTGTAAAATTCAAAAATGGAGCATATGGTTTAATTGAGGGGACTACTAATGTCTTTCCAAAAAACTTAGAAGAGACATTATATCTTTTTGGAGAAACAGGAACAGCAAAGGCAGCTGGAACAAGCGATAATATCATTGAAGAGTGGCATTTTGGTGATGGTATAGATAATCCGGAGCAAGTTAAAGCTCAATTTAGTGAAAATCCCCCAAATATATATGGCTTTGGGCATACTCCGTTGTACGCTGATGTGATTGATGCGATTGAAAATAATCATGCGCCGCTTGTAGATGCAGAAGCGGGGAAAAGAGCTTTAGAACTGGTACTGGCTATTTATAAATCTGCAGCTGAACACAGACCGGTTAAATTCCCTCTCGAATCCTGTTCCACTATGGATTTTTTGGGTAGATTTGATTACTGATAGTTTTATATAGCATTATTTGTCATATTACTATTAGTTGAAAATACGGTATTACGATCAAACATTTATGATTGCAATTAGGAATAAGCAATTGCTAATCGGCAAAGGAGTTTATTAAACGATGGTTTTTAATGATATTTATCAAGGACTAATTTCAGGCAGAGAATCATTGGCCTTGGTAGGTCTTGGTTACGTAGGTATGCCCATTGCAGTTGAATTTGCAAAGCATATTAGAGTAATTGGTTTTGATATTAATGAGAAACGGGTTAATGAGTATGCAAATGGTATCGATGCAACAAATGAGGTCGGCGAAGCAATAAAGGATACCAAAGTAGAGTTTACTGCTAATCCAGTAAGATTAAAAGAAGCGCGTTTTATTGTAGTTGCTGTTCCGACTCCTGTGAATAAGGATAACACACCGGATTTAAAACCTGTTGAAGGAGCATCAAGAATAATCGGACAAAATCTTACTGCTGGAACTATCGTAGTATTTGAATCGACAGTCTACCCAGGAGTTACTGAAGATATCTGTGTTCCAATCATTGAGAAAGAATCAGGACTCAAATGCGGCGTGGATTGGAAAATAGGTTATAGCCCTGAGAGAATTAATCCTGGAGACCGAGTGCACACGTTAACAACAATACGCAAAGTTGTATCGGGAATGGATGAAGAGTCTGCCCAAGAGATTAAAAAAGTATATGATATTATCATAAAAGCGGGAACATTCCCTGTAAGCAATATTAAAACTGCAGAAGCAGTAAAAGTGATAGAAAACAGTCAACGCGATATCAATATTGCGTTTATGAATGAAATTGCAATCATTTGTGACAAACTGAAAATTGATACCGCAGAAGTTTTGTCCGGAATGAATACAAAATGGAATGCGTTGGGATTCAAGCCAGGATTAGTAGGAGGACATTGTATTGGAGTCGATCCATATTATTTAATTAATATAGCGGAAAAACTCGGCTATCATAGTCAAATTATATTAAACGGGCGAAAAGTTAATGACAGCATGGGAGCCTTTGTTGCAGATGCTGCTATTAAAGAAATGATTGAAGCAGGTATGGCGCCCAAGAAAGCAACCGTTTTAATATTGGGATTGACTTTTAAAGAAAACTGTCCGGATACTAGAAACAGCAAAGTTGTAGACATAATTAACAGGTTAAATGAATATGATATCAAGCCTATTGTTACAGATGGTTGGGCAGATATTGAGGTGGCAAAACATGAGTATGGAGTTGAATTAACTCCATGGGAACAGATCCCGAAGGCGGATTGCGTTATAGTGGCTGTTGGGCACAATGATTATCGCTCTATGTCTGTAATGCAATTGAAAACATTATTCAAAGCAGAATTGCTTGATGAGGAGAAAGTTTTGATAGATGTAAAAAGCTTATATCGCATGGATGAACTGAAAGCTTCTGGAATAAAATTTTGGAGATTATAAATATGGAATTACTGATAAAAAAGAGTAATGTGCATAATAGCATTTATTTCTCTTTATTGGTAATACTGTCTTTTATTCCAAGTATCGGTATCACTTTTTCAACTCTCGGTTTTACTTGGACTCCTTATCGCGTTTTTATCGCTTTAACTATCTTTGGAATAGTTGCACTAAGAAAATTTCTTGTTGTGAACAGAAGAACCAATTCGATATTGAATTGGATCATTTTTCTAGCTTTCTGGATTGTTTACGGGATAGTTTTGTTATTCTTTGGAGAATATACTAGTTTTCACAATGGCATCGTTGAATTATTATCTATTTTCAACGGATTTATTATAATGCTTGTTTTGAGCATGTTTCTTACGGATAATTATAATCAAGAATTTGTTAAGACAACCATTTTTTGGCTTTTAAACGTCTTACTAGTATTTGGTATCTTCGAGATTCTCACGGGATGGCATTGGATAACTTCATCGTTTAAAGATGCAAAGCGAATAGAAAATCAAATTATTTCACATCATTATGCTACGGGGTTCATGTATAACGTGAATGATTTCAGTACTATGATAACATGCATGACCCCGATATTGATTGAGAAGAGGTTTGGAAGAAAAAGATTACTTACGATTGCTGGCGTTCTGTTTATTAATGTGGTTAATGACGCGACAACATGTACACTTGCAATTGTTTTGTTCATCGTATATTATTATTTAATAATTTACGGAGGAAAAACTCGCGAGGGATATGGTATAAGGCTTTCGCTTTGGGGATTATCTATAATAGTTTTATTATTTTTCATAGCATTTGGCGAAAGGTTTGTATCAAGTAGGGGCTTCATCGGAGCGCTTGCTCGTCAAGTGTTTAATGCAAGGAGATCAGTGGGGTCTTTACATGTACGGCTTTTGATGTATAAAGATACAATTCACGCATGGTTGTCGACAAGCATTTTTGGAATGGGGCCTGGAAGCTTTTCTAATTATTTTATCATGCATAAATCGTCATCAGGGCTAATTAATCCACATTCGCTTTTTTTTGAGGTATTATCACAATATGGTATAATTGTGATTATATGGTTTATTTGGTTATTAACTAAGATGTATTTACAAGCAAGAAAAATGTGTAATTCTCTTGATGATGGAATATATAGGAACGGATTAATGATAGTGGCATTCGTAATCATTTATTGTGTTTCTTCCTTTGCCCCGAGTTCTTTTCTTGGATATGCATATCAATGGATGTTGATAGCATTTATGTGTTCATATTTAGATATAAAGTCAAACAAGAATAATTATTTCACAACTTGGAGGAATCAATTGTGCTTAATTTTGCGTTAATTGGATATGGATATTGGGGCCCAAATGTTGCAAGGAATCTGTATAAAAACAAGCAGATTAATTTCAAGTATATTTGCGATTTGAAGCAAGATAGACTTGATCTTGCAAAGGATTTATATGCGAATGATGTTTTGTACACTAAAAATTTTGATGATGTTATTTCTGATAAAAGTATTGATGCTGTTTGTTTGGCTGTAGAAACAAGTTCTCATTTTGAACTTGGAAAGCAAGTTATTGAGGCAGGAAAGCATTTATATGTTGAAAAGCCTTTTACGGACAATGTTGATCAAGCAATCGAATTAAAGAGATTAGCAGATGAGAATGGTGTTACAATCCATGTGGATCATATCATGATTTATCATCCGGCAATTGAAAAAATTAAAGAAATCATTGATGCTGGCGAACTGGGAGATATAATTTATATTGATTGTTCACGAATGAATCTTGGAAAAGTCAAAAATGATGTTAGTGCTATGTGGGATTTAAGTGTCCATGATTTATCTATTGTTGATTATTTATCAAATGGTGCAAAAGTAAAAACTGTAAAAAGCATGGGACGTATCATTTATAGTACAAAACCTTCAGTGACTTTTATTACAGCAGATTATGGTTCTTTTATTGCAAATATTAAAGCGAATTGGATTTCTCCAATCAAGGAACGAAAGCTGATTATTGCAGGAACAAAGAAAATGATTGTTTACGATGATGTTGATGTTCTAAACAAACTAATAGTATATGATAAAGGATTTGATGTAATTAAAGCAAGCGATCCTATGGAGTATTCCGAGTTTGTTGTTAAATCAAGAAGTGGTGATGCCATTATTCCTAAACTTGAAGTAGGAGATGCATTATTCAACAGTCTAGAACATTTTAGAAAATGTATTATTGAACATAAGGAATCTCTTTCAGGACCTGATGCTGCTATAAGAGTATTAACAGTTTTAGAGGAAGCAGATAAAAATATGACTATTTCACAAGAATAATATAAGTTAAGGAGAAATCACAATGGATTTTATTGATTTAGGCAGACAATACGAAGCAATTAAAGACAGGATCGATCAGAGAATAGAAAAAGTGTTGCATTCAAGACGTTTTATCATGGGACCTGAAATTGCAGAATTAGAAGAGAAACTTGCAAAGTTTACAGGTCGCAAGTATTGCTTGACTTGTGGAAGTGGAACTGAGGCCTTACAGATTCCGTTAATGGCTTATGAGCTGAAGAAGAGCGATGCGATATTTGTTCCTGCTTTTACTTTCTTTGCAAGTGCGGAGTGTGTCAACCTTGCTGGAGCTACTCCTGTTTTTGTTGATATTGATAATACATTTAACATGAGCCCTGAGTCTTTAGAAACAGAGATCAATAGAGTTTTGAACGAAGGAAAATTGTCACCGAAAGGTATCATCCCTGTTGATTTGTTTGGCCGCAGTGCTAATTATGATGCTATAATTCCTATTGCTGAGAAATATGGTTTGTTTATATTGGAGGATGCTGCTCAAGGGTTTGGTGGAAGTTTGCATGGAAAGCGGAATGGTGCCTTTGGAGAGGTATCTGCAACGTCTTTTTTCCCAGCAAAACCTTTAGGCTGCTATGGCGATGGTGGCGCAATTTTTACAGACAATGAAGAAATGTATGTGAAAATGAAGTCTATCAGAGTTCATGGTATGGGCGCTGATCGCTATGATAATATTAGAATGGGGATGAACGGTAGAATGGATACAATCCAAGCTGCTGTATTGCTTGCTAAATTGGATGTTTTCGAAGATGAACTTAAATCAAGGCAGTTCGTTGCCGGTTGGTACAATGAGGAACTTAAAGATGCTGTTATCATCCCGGAAACTGATTCTGAGTATTATTCTGCCTGGGCTCAATATACTATTCGATTAAAAAATACAGACGAAAGGACTCGCATTATTTCAGGCATGAAAGAAAATGGTATTCCGGTAATGATTTATTATCCAATACCTTTACATGAACAAACTGCATATAAAAAAATGGGTTATGGAGATGTTAAACTTCCGTGCTGTTCCATGATGTCAAAACAAGTATTGAGTTTACCAATGCATCCATATCTTAAGCAGGATGAGATTCAATTAATCAGTAATACATTAAAAAGATTTATATAATTTTCATGGTGACTAGATAATGGAAAGCAAATTACGAATAATGCATGGAATGAGTGAAGTCGCAGGTCAAAACACTTACTCAGTTCGAGGATTAAGAGAAATAGGAGAGAATGCGGAAACCGTCATTTATCACATGCATCCTTTTGCTTATCCATACGATAAGTGCCTTAATATCAATAAAGAAAATAAGAAAATGTTTCCTTTCTATGCATGTAAGTTAGGAGCTTTTTTCCTTGCTGCTTTACATCATTATGATTGTTTTCATTTTCATTTTGGCCATAGCATTTTAAATGGCATAGAATTACCATTATATAAGTTCTTTAAAAAACGAGTGTTCTTTGAGTTTCATGGGTCTGATCTTAGAGATGAAGAAACTTTTTGCAAAGTGAGTGGAATGCCTTTTAATCCAAATGATGCTACAGATCCTCGATTACACATTCGAAATCAAAAGATATGTAGAATAGCAGATGGAATAATAGTCCACGATGATGAACTTGTTCCATATCTTCCCAAAATTTGTGCACCTGTTTATGTAGTTCCTTTAAGGGTAGATATCTCCAAGTATGAGACATATTATCCCGATCCTTATGCTAGCAAAATCAGAATTGTACATGCACCAAGCAAAAGGACTGTAAAAGGTACGGCGTTTGTACTTGATGCTTATTCTAAACTACATGAAAAATACGATAATATTGAACTTGTTTTAGTAGAAGGGAAAACACAAAGTGAAGCGTATGAAATATACAAAACAGCTGATATTATTGTAGATCAGTTGTATGTTGGAACATATGGCGTGTTTGCAATTGAAAGTATGGCTATGGGAAAGCCAGTTATAGCATATATAAGTGATGATATGAAAGAGAGACTTCCCGAAGAACTGCCTATCATTAACGGGAATATTCATACAATTGAAAAAGTAATTGAGGTTCTTATATTAGATGGAAAAATGCGCAGGGAGAAAGGAGTTGAAGGAAGGAAATACGTCGAAAATTATCATAATTATAAAAATGTGGCATGGATATTGAGGGATATTTATTACAACAATTCACAGCCGATGTCTGGACGAGATGCTTTTGCACAGGTGAAAAAGATAAGACAGGAGAATGAGAAAGGACAATGCCAAAAATAAATCAGGAAGGGGGCAAGGTTACAAGTTTTCTATCAGGAAGTCTAATACTGGTTTTAAGCAATATATGTTTGAAAGCAATTAACTTTCTTCTGCTTCCGCTTTACACGAATTATTTAACTCCAGAAATGATAGGAATTTCAGATTCTATTACAACGTTTACGGGTGTTATTTTCCCTTTACTGACAATGGGACTCGATTCAGCTTTCAGCGCCTTCTATTTTGATAAAGAAGACCTTGACCGTCCCAAAAAAGTTTTCCATACTCTTTCTTTGGTTTTTATTTTAATTGGAACTATTCCTTTGATATTGATGTGCTTTTCTTCTCTCTTCTCGAAACTGCTTTTTCAGACGGATGAGTATACTTATATCGTCAATTTTGCATTAATTTCTGTAACGTTTAACTTGTGGTATTTACCATACTCACTTGAATTACGATTGAACAATAAAATGTTCTTGTTTGGATTAGCAAACGTAATTGCGTCATTATCCATGGTTCTTTTTAATGTGTTATTTGTTAGTGTGTTAAAACTGGGCGCATCCTCCCTTGTATTAACAACAATGATTGTACATGCAGAGTTGATACTGATTTTCTTATTAATGGTTAGAACTAAACCAAAGAAACAGTATTTTGATTGGAATCTGCTTAAACAAATGGTTGTATTTGCGATTCCGTTGATTCCAATGACAATAATGATGTGGGTATTGACTTTATCGGATCGTTATGTGCTTCTCTATTTTCATGGTGAAAATGCAGTTGGCTTATACGGAATAGGGTTGCGTATTACTACTTTATTAAACGTAGTTATTTCTGCGGTCATGACGGCATATACTACGTTTGCATTCAGTAGCAAAGATGATGATAATGCAAAAACGATATTTTACTATGTGTATAACATCGAGTCCTTTTTGCTTGTGGGTATATCTTTTACAATTGGTTTATTCGGAAAAGAAATCATCCATCTAATGACTGCTGACGCATATGAATCTTCTTATAAACCATTGCGGGATCTTTTGTTTGCTCAATCTATTTATGCAATGACTACAGTGGTTGGGTATGGAATCCATTTCGAAAAAAAGAGCTACTATTCTCTCATAGCAGTGACCGCGGGTGCAGTTCTCAATCTTGCATTAAACTTTATACTCATTCCAAAGTACGGTATACAGGCAGCAGCATTAACGACGCTATTGGGTTATTCGCTGAACTATTTAATAACATTGTATTATTCGAAGAGAGTATATCCGTGTGATTATGGTGAATTAAAAGTTGGAATCATCACTATTTTACTATATTTATCATGTCTATTTGGCGAAAAACTAGGACTCTATTATAGAATTTGTCTTTGGAGTATATGTTTTGTTGGTACAACCATTACTTTTAGAACCATATTAAAGCATGTATTTTATTTTGTTAAAAACAAATTGAAAGAAAAAGGAATATAGTGTGAAATTATTATATATAACATATATCAATCTGGATGATTTACCGACAAGTGGTTCATCTGTTCGACCGTTAAAAATGAGAGAAGCATTTGAGTCTTTAGGCATCGATGTTAGAACATTTGGTGGTATTAATAACAATATTATATTACGAAAAAGAACTATAAAAGAGATTAGGGCATTGCTTAGAGATTGGATTCCCGATGCTTGTTATATAGAACCACCATCTGGACCAATGTTTTACTATGGTGATATTGAGATAATAAAATATCTACATCGTAAAAGAATACCGATATCCATATTTTATCGAGATGCATATTGGAAGTATCCAGAATACAGCATCGAAAAAAAGCTTACCCTTATAGAAAAGATAAAGCAATTTATTATCAAACAAATGCAAGTCTTTCAATGGCATGTCTTTAAAAATAATATTAATATTATTTATTTCCCTTCGCTCAGTATGGCAAAAGAGTTTGATTGCCAGCAAAAAAGTGTCCTTCCACCGGGTGGATTTGTGACTAAAGCGATAGAAAAAAGCAATGTGTCGAATCCGCTCCAGTTTATATTTGTTGGTGGGGCAGCTCGAAATTATGGAACTTTTTTAACCATAGATTCGTTTCAAAAGTTGAATGATAATGTAGTAAAAGCAAAGTTACTATATGTGTGTCCTGCAGATCAATGGGAAACCCTTGGAATTGATAAAACTCTTTATAGTGACTGGTTAGAAGTAATACATACTTCTGGAGATCAGAATTTGCAGCCATTATATGAAAAAGCTGATGTTGCACTCTTGATTGCTCCAAGAACATATTATAGAGATTTTGCTGTTCCAATTAAAATCTATGAGTATATCTCATATTTAAAGCCAATTCTCGTAACAGATTGTATTGAAACGGCACGGATTATCAGGGAGAATCAAGTTGGATGGGTTACGAAGGACGATGTTGAAAGTGTTGTACAAAAACTTGAAGAGTTATGTAGTAATCATGATATGATCTTGCAAGTGCGCAATCATATGTTGGAAGTTAGAAGTAATAATTTATGGAGTAGCAGAGCAGAAAAAGTGATCAGGGAATTAGAAATGATTCAAGTCAAATGAAACTTGTTATGATGATTTCATGATGAAAGCAAGAATTTGAGGAGGTATTTTATGTCTTACTTTGTGCATGAAAGTAGTTATGTGGATGATGATGTAATAATAGGTGATAACACGAAAATATGGTTTTTCTGTCATATTCAAAGTGGTGCAAGAATTGGGAGCAATTGTTCTCTTGGGCAAAATGTTAATGTTTCGAACAACGTAACTATTGGAGATAATTGTCGGATTCAGAATAATGTATCAATATATGAAGGTGTTACACTTGAAGATGCTGTTTTTTGTGGGCCTTCGTGTGTATTTACAAACGATTTAACGCCAAGAGCTACATATCCTAAGGGACATGATAACTATTTAAAAACTATTGTTGGTAAGGGAGCAAGCATAGGAGCAAATGAGACGATAGTTTGTGGGCATAGTCTTGGGAAATATTCAATGGTTGCAGCTGGAGCGGTTGTAACAAAAAATGTACCTGATTATGCATTAGTAGCGGGAGTACCGGCAAAGGTCATAGGTTATGTAAACGAGCAGGGCGACATTGTTAAACGAGTTTAAATTAGCAAGTATGCAATAGGATAATTTGTAATATTTTTAGGCGTTTTCTAGCGATGTTTCATGAAATTGTAAACTTTACAGCAATAATCTTGCGTAGAGATCATTATCAATGTAAAATGCTTAAAAACACCTTATTCACTTTACTAGCATTTCGGAGGTACAAGAATGTACTGTAAAAAAATTCTTTGCTTGGTTATGACAGGGCTTTTTCTGTTGAGTGGAATAGCATGTCAAGAAGGAACGGATATTCAGCAACAAAATGAGAAATCGACTGAGATTCCAAGCATTGAAAAAGAAACAGTAGAACCAACTATGATCTCAGTTGAAGCAAATATTTCTGAAGTCGAAATAACTTCTCTGCCAAAGACGCCTATTCCAACTGCAGATCCTACAGAGGTGCCGACACCGGAACCGACGCCAATCCCAACAGAAACGCCAATTCCCACCCGAGTTCCTTTTTCAATGGAAGGAGATATCACAGATCGTTTTCCTGATTATGATACCGGAATTGATGCTAATTATAGTTATCAATCAGACGAATTGCGTATAGCAGTAAAAAGATATGTAAATCCGCATGATCCAGATATTCATGAAGTATACTATGTCGCTGATATTTGGATTAAGAACATAAATTATTTTCGCACAGGTTTCGGGAGAGGAAAATTCAACACCGGTCGAGAGGATGGAGAAGAGTTTGCAGTTCGAGAACATGCTATTATTGCTGTAAACGGCACTATGAATAGTGGACTTGTTGTTCATAATGGTGAGCAATTTAAAAAATTGGCAAGTGCAAAAGTATATCCAGGTGCATGCATATTATATAAAGATGGCTCTATGAAAGTGTTTAATTTAAAGACTGATAAATTAAACTTTAAAAATGAGCAGAAAAAGGGTATTATTCATGCATGGCAGTTTGGGCCAGCTCTAATTAAGGATGGAAAGATTGCAGAAGAGTTTCCAGTGAAAGGAACTCGCCATCCAAGAATAATTGTTGGATACTACGAGCCAGGACATTATTGTTTGGTAGCAGTAGATGGTCGAAACAAAAGCAGAGCAATTGGAATGAATAATTATGAGATGGCTCAATTAATGTATGAACTTGGTTGTCAAGAAGCCATGAACTTTGATGGCGGCACAAGTGCAATCATGACTTTTATGGGGATATGTATCAGCAACCCTTCAGGTGTAGATACTGATGGAGATGGAAAAGCAGGGCGTGCTCTTGGGGATATGCTTTTGTTTGCTGAATATGATTCTGAAGGGAACGCACCATCGCTTAGTGAGATAGATCTGAGTAGATTACGGTATAACGAAACCAATTAGAAGCTCTTGGATCAAACAATATAAAACACATTTATTTTAGTGATCAGTCAATAAAGTACAATAGAATAAAAGTATTTACCTGATCGTCTATCGTTATATCGGAGGATTGTTGTGGAAAAGCAAAAGAAACCAATATGGATGATCATCCTTTTCGTTGTTATTAGTCTGGTGATTATTATTGTATTGGCAGGATACTTGTTTATTAATAATATTTTAGGAAAAATGCATAGAGATAAAGTTGAAATAGTTTCAGCAGCGCCTACGGAAAAAGCGTCTGAGACTGCTCTACCGACTGCTGACCCGTTCTCTGAAGCGCTTGAAACCGATATAGATTATTATGAAATGGGGGAGATTAAAAGAATTCCAATTTATGAACAATCAAAGATCGATAAGTATATTACAAGTGTCCTTGTTGTTGTGAAAAATGGATCCATTCAAGATGATACACATCAGACAGACATGATTTTTATCGTTTCATGGAATTCATTACAACAAAAATTCACAGCTGTTGCGATTCCGAGAGATATTTTGGTTCCTTTGGATGATTACGGATGGAAACGTATAAATGCTGCATATTCCTACGGAGATCGAGGGCTACTTATTAATACGGTGAATAATTGTTTCGGCACTGATATTCAAGATTATGTTCTAATAGGGACGGATGAACTAGCAAAACTCGCGGACGGAATTAATGGTATTCCTGTTTCTTTGACAGATGCTGAAGCGTTCTATATCAACGAACAATTAGGTTGTTCATTGAATGCAGGTTCACAAAGAATAACAGGTGATCAAGCTATTGCTTATCTATTAGATCGTACTTCAGATAATAAAGGCGCGATTGGACGTGCAGAGTGCCAGTTGAAGGTCATAAAGGATACTTTTGATTATCTTAGAGAAACATTTGATAAAGATTTTCTACGTCCATTCATGTATATGATTTCAAATGGTATTTTAACGAATATGGATTTTGAAACACTTGCAGGAATTGGATATGAGATGTGTACTAGCGATGAATTATCCTTTGTTACGGCTCGGATGCCTTTTGATGATAGTTATACTGAAATGACATATGATGGTGGTTATGCTTTGCTCCCGGAATTCGAAAAGAATCGAATTTTGCTTCAACAGGAATTATATGGAAAAGAATAAAATATTCTCGTTAATAATTCATTCGATTAGTTATACTAATTAACGTCTAATTAATAGATAGTATCTGATTTCTGCCGGTAATGCTGTGAATGACAGCTACCGGCAGGTTTTATTCGTATCGTGTAGACCGGTTGATTGCTTTGTCAAGAGGTGCAAATGCATTGCTTCAGAATCTTCTTTTGCGATTTCTTTCCATATTTGCTCGATTAGATTTATTTCCGATGTATAAGCGTGATGAATGTTAGATGGGCGTTTTTCAGCATCTCGAACCAATTGAAGGTAGTATCTCAAATTCTGTGTAAACGCCTCACGGGCGTAGAACAAGGCTAAAGTGTTGTTGCGAGTGGTGGGGTGTAGCCCGCCACCCTTGTTTGTATACCGAAAACCTTGTCATAGTGTTGTTCTGCTCTTGTCAAGTAGACACAGGAAATAACTAAAAACTTGTACATAACACCTTGTTCCACATGAGCAGGGTGTTTCTTTTTGCAATCCGTAGGATGAACGGAGCGCAGCGGAGTTCAGACTACGGATTGTTGCGCCTCACGCGGAATACCTTTCTTTGTATCTTTGGATACGTTTGTTCTCGGGAATTGGGTATTGAACAGGTTCTTCGCTGGCTAATGCTTCTCTCCGTACCTCATTCGGTGCTTTGAATCCGAATCTGGCCTGGAAT
>JAEEGL015509506.1_pt1 | contig 29914 bp, 22 predicted proteins | sample 9134231 | NCBI WGS metagenome assembly JAEEGL01 (sample SAMN16246548, study PRJNA631951) | gut metagenome | biome: gut microbiome; feature: rumen; material: fiber-attached | host: Bos | place: Iran: Karaj | collected 2018-10 | reverse complement strand
CCAGATTCGCGTAGTTAACGACCAGTTTGGAACACCAACCTACGCCCCAGACCTGGCTGCTGCAATTCTCCGCTTTATTGATAAAAATGATAATGCGAAATCCTTCTTTGGAAAGAACAGCGCACCTGCCTACGGCATCTATCATTTTACTAATGAAGGACAAACTAACTGGCATGAGTTCGCTTCGGAGATTTACCGCCTTGGCCGTAAAACCGGAAGAATTACTCAGGACTGCCATGTAATGCCTTGTACAACAGAAGAATACGGAGCTGCAGTTCAGCGTCCTGCATATTCAGTTTTGTCTAAGGAAAAAATCTCCAAGGCTCTTAAGCTTAAAATCCCTGAGTGGAAAAGCAGCCTTGAAAAGTTTATGAAAAGCGACAGATTTAATCCGCTATAATCAAGAGAGATTTATGAAAAAATCAGCACTTAAGATTTATATATCAGTTTTGATTTTCTGCCTCTTTCCCCTTATGCTTACAGCTCAGGAAGCCCTAAAAAGTGTGGAAGAAGAATACTACGACTTTCTTTCCCTTAACGGAGTCGTAGAACGCCCTACCCTTGGCTACCGCACTTTGAGCGACAGCGTATGGAATTTTAAGGAAGTAGAAAGCTTTGAAGAAAATGAAGACGGAACCTTTACCAAAGTTCGTGCAGACGGCGCAGAAAGCGACGCAAATATCTGGAAAAATAACAATCTTGGAACAAGATATACACTGTGGCAGGCTTCAAATCCGGTAGACAACTGGTTTATGAGAGGCATAAATCAGGGGTTAGTTGCACGAGTCTATGGCCCGGAATGGTTTAATAGTTATAATACAGCAGCACCTTATGGGCAAAACGATGGAGCATTGTGGCAGGGCCGCGGCTATAATACAGCGCTGACTGCAGGAGTAAGGCTTGAGGGGTATGGTTTTGAACTGACTTTTAAGCCGCAGGTTAGCTGGATGCAGAATCGGGAGTTTGATAATAATCCTGATATTTATCCTAATCCATATTTATATACATTTCAAAGTGGTACAGTTCATCATACAATTGATTTAGTTCGTCGATACGGAGCTACATCATTTTGGAATTATGATTGGGGTGATTCAGAAATACGATGGAGTTGGAATACCCTTACTTTTGGATTTGGAACACAAAATCCATGGTTAGGTTCTGCGTATTTAAATCCAATGCTTGGAAGTAATAATTCTGCAGGCTATTTAAAATTCGATGCAGGATTACGTAAAACAGAAATAATTATACCATTTTTAGGTTGGAGTCTTGGTTATATAGAAGGTAGAATCTGGGTCGGCCAACTAAAAGAATCAGATTATTTTGATAACAATTCAGATAATGATAAACGTATGCTTACAGCAATGTCAGCAAGTTATAATCCATCTTTTATTCCAGGTTTTACTATTGGATTAAATCGCGTTTTTATGACTTACTGGCGACCAGAAAATTTCAAATATATTCTTCGTTTATTTACAGCAAGTCATTCAAATTCACTTTCCTCTAGTGGAAATGATGAAGATCAAAAAATTTCTTTGTTTGCAGAATGGAATTTTCCTAAAGCAGGATTTACAGTTTATGGAGAATACGGTTTTGATGATTTCTCTTATAATGAAAAAACAAATCCTTTCCATACAGCGATATATACAATAGGTATTAAACAAAATATACCACTCCCATTCGGACTTAAAAGTGAATTAAACATTGAATGGAATAATTTTGAAATGTCACAGGATTTCCAATTACAATGGGGATATATTGGATATTATGGACATGGTTTTGTAAAGCAAGGATATACTCATAATGGGCAAATCCTGGGTTCAGGATCTGGTTGGGCTGGAAATAGTCAATTTATTCAATATAAAATATATTATCCTAAAGGCTATACAGCAATAAGATTTCATAGATATTGTCCAAATAATAATTGTATTTATAGTTTGGCAGTTAATACTGCTTCTGATGCTGATTCTGGTCCATTATACCTTAACTGGTATTCTAATTTCGAAACTTATTTTATTTTTGGATTTGAGACAAATTATTTCATTTCAAATAATATAAATATTGACACCACATTTTGTTATATTAATATTCAAAATCCAAATTATCAAAATTCAACATCCAAAAATAGTTTATATTTAAATTTAATATTGAAATGCTTATTCTAAAAATGGATAATATAAATATATGGAACAAAAATCATTAAAGAAAAATGCATTTTATTCTGTACTAAAAGTCTTTCTTAGTCTAATATTTCCTTTAATAACTTTTCCTTATGCAAGTAGAATTCTTTTACCTGAAGGAATTGGTAAAGTTAATTTTGCAAATATAATCATTAGTTATTTTATTATGCTTGCAAGTTTAGGAATTGGTAGTTATACCATACGAGAAGCTGCAAAAGTTAGAGATGATAAATTTGCATTAACAAAATTATTTAAAGAAATTATTACAATAAATTTTATTTGTTGTATTATAGCATATATACTTTTTTTCATTTCTTTATTTTTTATCCCTAAATTTGCTGAATATAAAGATTTATTATTAATATGTAGTATAAAAATTTTTTTTTCAGTTCTAGCCAGTGAATGGGTATATACAGCTAATGAAGATTTTAAGTTTATTACTTTAAGAACATTCTTTGTTCAATTATTTAGCTTAATATATTTATTTTCTTTTGTTCATTCAAAAGAAGATATTATACATTATACTATCTTTGGAATAATTACAGCTATAGGTTGCAATTTACTAAACTTTGCATTTATTAATAAATATATAAATATACATTATAAAACTAAACTTGAATTAAAAAAGCATCTTAAACCAATTATAGTTTTCTTTGGTATGACAATTATAACTAGTATCTATACTATGCTAGATACAACCATGTTAGGTTTTCTTTCAAATGATATTCAAATTGGTTATTACTCAGCAAGTACAAAATTAGGTCATATGGTTTTAAGTATGCTAACAGCAATTACTTCCGTACTTCTTCCCAGACTTACAAATCTTATAAAAAATGAAGACAAATCAAGTTTCTTAGAATTAATTAATAAGAGTGCAAATATATTATTGCTACTTTCTTTTCCAATGACAGCTGGGATTATTTTACTTTCAAAGCCTCTTATTTTATTATTGAGTGGTAATCAATTCTTATCAGCTATATTACCAATGAAAATTATATCTCCTATAATAATTTTTATAAGTTTTGGAAGTTTAATTGGTGTTCAGATTCTTCCAGCACTTGGTAAAGAAAAAATATCATTTTATTCATATTTAGCTGGTGCGACTTCAAATATTATTTTAAACGTACTTTTTATACCTAAATATGGAGCTTTAGGAGCTGCTATTGGAACTGTATGTGCTGAATTCATTGTTAGTTTTATACAATTAATATATATTAAAAAAATCTTAATTAATAAGAAATTTATTATTACACTTATTCATAGTATAATAGGTACCATGATTATATCTATTATAATTACATTTTTAATCAATAATTGTTTGAAATCTGTATATTCTCAATTATTTATCTGTTTTATTGTTGGTGTCATTGTTTATTCATTTGTCTTAACTTTACTACATAATGAATATTTCCTTTTTTATTTTAATAAATTAATTAAAAAAGTTCTCAAGAAACTGTAATTGTTTTTATGTTGTTTTTTTATACTTTGTAAAATCTTATTCTCTTTTTTGAAAATGAGGAAATTAAATTGATACAAAAAGACATTCTTATTTCAATCGCAATGGCAACTTATAATGGAGAGAAATTTTTAAAATATCAGCTTGATTCTATTTTAGGTCAACAAATTAAATATAAATTAGAAATTATTATCTGTGATGATTGTTCTAATGATAAAACAATTGATATTTTAAATGAATATAAAATAAAAGACCCGAGAATTAAACTCTATTTTAATAAATCAAACATAGGATTTTCACAAAATTTTAATAAAGCAATTTCTTTATGTTCAGGAGACTATATTGCTTTAGCTGATCAGGATGATATTTGGGAATTGAATAAATTAGAATTATTAATACAAAATATTAAAAATAATGATTTTGTATGTTCTAATTCACTATTAATTAATCAAGATGGAGAAAGTTTAAATTATACAATGAAGCAATCCTGTAATTTTCATTGGATACCTAAAGAAAAATATCAGTTATTTAAAAGATTAATTTTCACAAATATAGTTCAAGGCTCAACTATTCTTGCTAAAACCGATTTTATAAAATCTTGTTTACCTATTCCTCAAAATATTAAATTTCATGATTATTGGATAGCAATGAAAGCTTGTGCAAATAATGGATTCAATTATTTAGATATTTGTACTATTAAATACCGTCAACATAATAATAATGTAACAAACAATCGAAGAATATCATTTAATAATGAAATCAAGATTTCAAAAGCTTATAAAGATAATTATTATTCAAATTGTAATTTTAATAATGAGAAAGTTATCTGTTTACAATATATTTTAAATAATATTAATTTTCATGAAAAATATAAAAAATACTTAAGAGCAAGTATAAAATATTTTTATACATTAAATGACCCAAATCTTTATACATTATTTTTCTTTATATTCAATTGCAAATACATATATTTAGATAAGAATCATTTTAGGAATTTGCTTCGTATTATTAAACGTACTGGGAGTTTATTATATTGGAAACTTATACTTCGTCATAAATACACTTTCTAATTATTTCTTTTTCATAACATTAAGCAAAACTTTGATTGATCTTTTATGATTCTTTAAGTAAAAGATATTTTTATTTCTAGGCTTTTTATCTAACATTGCATTAGTCGATGCGTCTTCTTCATGATAAACCTCAATTGTAGGAAGATATACAGAAGTAAGGTTATTATTTACTAAATGCTGAAATAAGATTTCTTCTTCCATGTATAAAAATGTTCTAGTATCAAAGCCCTCAAAATATTGAAAGAATTTTTTACTAAAAATATAAAAGCATCCATGTAATTGTACTTTATATTGTTTTTGATCATTTTGTTTCTTGTTATCAGATGCTTTGCCTATTTTTGTTTTTTCTATAAGTTTAATAATTTTATCCAAATAAATTTTATATAAATAATAATAAATAATAATTTCAATTTGTCTATGTTTTACATTTTTATAGGTAAAACATTTTGTTTCCTTTGGATTTGAAGTAGTTTTTCCATCTTTTGTATATATTTTTGGTCCAGCAACAGCAAATGTTGATAGATTATATTCATTATTTATTTCTGTAAATAAATTATTTGACTTTAAATAAACATCATTATTTAAAACACAAATAAAATTACAATTATAATTTTTGTTTATAAATTTTATACCTGTATTATTTCCATTTGCAAATCCAAGATTTTTATTATTTTTGAGAATTATAATTTTATTATCATGATTTATAAATTTTTCTATATTTTCTATAGATCCGTTATTAGAAAAATTATCAACAATAACTATTAAATAATTTTCTGTATCAATATTTTTTTTTATAGAATCAATACTCTTTTTAGTCTGTTCAGCAACCAGATAATGTAAAATTACAAATGAAATGTCTAAATGTTTCATATTTTTAATATTACAATTATATATTATATTAGTAAACTTATAATATAAAAATTATACATTTATTTACAAAACAATTTTTAGTTTGTAATATAATATTAATAATATAGAAACATCAAAAATGCGTAAAATAACTTTCATAACCACCCATAACTGGGATACAAAACGTCAGGGCGGATTTCATAAATTTGCAGAAGCTACAGCTGCATCGGGAATTGAAACAGTTTTTTTCTCTTTTCCACGCCCCTACTATGGTCTCTTTATGAAACGTGAACAGTTGAATAAAACTGTTATTAATACATTGAAAAAAGGAAAACATTATGATTTTTGTGGAAATGATATTCTGAATGTTACATTTCCAACCTTCCGTTTACCAGATTCTGCAGGACGTATTCTGTCTGACAAGTTCATGAACTTCCTTCTTACACACTCACTTAAAACCTTCAGACATTTTTGTAAGAAGTTTCTTACAGGCACAGATTGTTTTGTTTTTGAATCCTGCGAAGGAGTTGCTTTTATTGATAAGATTAGAAAGCTTTTTCCTGATGCAAAAATGATTTATAGACCAAGTGATCCTATGGTGTATGCTTCAATTCCTGAACGTGTAAAAAAACTTGAACAGCATATGTTGTATTCTGCAGACCTTAATATACTTGTAAATAACGAAGGTCTTGAAGCGTATAAAAAATCTGTTCCAGATTTTGACAGCAATGTAAAATATACAATTCTTTCAAATGGAATTGATATTAACTCGTATACAAAATCATACCCTGTTCCAGAACTTTTGCAAAAACAAAACTCAATTCTTTATGTTGGTGCCTGGGCAGTTGAATGGCCGTTATTATTCAAAGCAGCAAATGAGAATCCGGATTTTAATTTTATTGTTGTATGCCCTAATTATCCTTCTGTGGAAATACAAAATAAAGTAAAAGCCACTCAAAATCTTTTTTATGTTCCAGGTATTAAACCTTCTGAAGTACCAATCTGGATTACAAACTGTTCTGTAGTAATGGTTCCATATGTAACTGATTTTTATAAAGATCGGCCGCTTGGTATAACTGCAAAATATTATCAGGCAATGGCTGCTCATAAACCTATTGTTGCTTATTGTGATACTCCTAAACTCACAGAAGCAGGTGCTGTAGTTACTTATACATACGAAGATTTTATTACGGCTATTCAAAATGCTGTAAAAGCTGGTTTAAAAAATTATTCGTTTGATCTGAAAAATCGCGAATGGGAAAACATAACAAAACAATTTATAGAATTAGTAGAAAAAACAGAACAAAAGCATTAAAATTATAACTATGAAAATTACAGTTGCAGGAACAGGCTATGTAGGCCTTTCAATTTCTATTCTTTTGGCGCAGCACAATGATGTTATTGCCTGCGATATAATGCAGAACAAGGTAGATTTAATTAATAATAAAAAGTCTCCTATTGTCGATAAAGAAATTTCTGAATATCTGGAAACAAAACCTCTTAAACTGACAGCAACTTGTGATATAAATGTTGCTTATAATTCACCGGATTTTGTTGTAATTGCAACTCCTACAAATTACGATTCTGAAAAAAACTTTTTTGACACTTCTTCTATTGAAGCTGTTTTGAAAATTGTCGAAGAAAAATGTCCTCAAACAACAGTAGTTATTAAATCTACAATCCCTGTTGGCTATACAGAAAGCATTGTCCAGAAATTTAATATTAAAAACATTCTTTTCAGTCCTGAGTTTTTGCGCGAAGGTCATGCTCTTTATGATAACCTCTACCCTAGCCGAATTGTTGTAAGTTATCCAAAAGATAAATCTGAGCTTGCTGATAAAGCAAATGATTTTGCAAATCTTCTTCATGAAGGTGCAATTAAAAAGGATGTTGAAATACTTACACCAAACTGCACAGAAGCCGAAGCAATCAAACTTTTTGCAAATACATATCTCGCTCTTCGCGTTGCATATTTTAATGAGCTTGATACTTATGCTGAAGTTCGTGGTCTGGACACAAAACAGATTATTCAGGGAATCAGTCTGGATCCACGAATTGGTGATTTTTATAATAACCCAAGTTTTGGTTATGGCGGCTATTGTCTTCCAAAAGATACTAAACAGCTGCTTGCTAATTTCAATTCAGTTCCTCAAAATCTAATTCAGGCAATTGTTGACTCTAACCGCACACGTAAAGAATTTATCGCAAATCAGATTCTTGCAAAAAAGCCTAAAACTGTTGGTATCTACCGACTTACCATGAAAGCAAATAGTGATAACTTCCGCCAGAGTTCTATTCAGGATATTATGAAAATACTTAGAGGTGAAGGTGTTGATGTTGTAATTTATGAACCTACCCTAAAAACTGATACCTTTGAAAACTTCCGTGTAGAAAAATCTCTTGATGCTTTTACAAAAAACAGCGACGTAATTCTTGCAAACCGTATGTCAGATGATTTACAGAATTGTAAAGATAAGGTTTATACAAGAGATTTGTTTACCAGAGATTAAAAAAACAAATAACTTGTTCTTTTAAATAAGGATAAAAAAATGAAACAACTTTCAAAAAAACAACTCTTTATTACAATTTTTTTCTCAATTATTATTCTTTTTGGTATTTCACTTTGTATTCCAGCTATAGATAATATTATAATTCATTATGTTGAACTGTTTTTCCATAAAACTTTACGTAATCCTGCAAGATGGATAGATGTAATTCAGAATACATCGAGACTTTTCATTTTTACATTATGTATAATTTATTATTTAGCATTTATTCCAAAAGGCGTTGTACTTTCTACCACCATTAATAAAAGATTTATAGAAGTAAAATCAAATTATTACTGTAAGAAAACATTAATTTTATTGTTCTCATTATGTTTATTTTTATTTATTGTTTATTTCAATATAATAAAATCAAATTATTTTTATTCAGACGATATTTTCCGAAATTATGGAGGAAATCGATCTTGGATTGGTTTTTCAAGATATATTTCTGAATTTGGATCTATAATTATTCATAATAGTCTTAAATTAAATGATATAGCTCCTTTTACACAATTTATTTCAATTTTTATATCTTCAATATCAATAATTATTTTATCAATTACTTTAACTGATAGCTTAAAAATCAAAAATCTTCTTGCACTTTCTATAATTTTCATTGCTCCATTTTACGCTGAAAATATTTCATATAGATTTGATTGTCCTTATATGGCTTTAAGTCTTTTCTTTGTAACAATTCCATTTTTATTCAAAGATAATAAAATTACATTTATATTTACATCAATTATTGGATTGCTTCTTACAAGCATTTCTTATCAGGCAGCTCTTTCGCTTTATATTCTTTGTGTTATATATTTATTTGCTAAAAATTTCTTTTTAAATAAACAATTAAAAGAAAATATATATTTTACTCTATATGCAATTTTAGCATTTATAGTTGCAATGTTAATTTTTAAATTTTTCTTTATGAACAAAATGTCAAATGATGAAGATGATTATTTTTCTTCTGCAATTAGTATTTCATCATTAATACCTAATATAATTGAATATATAAAATTAACCTTTTTCTTAAACGGTGGTTTATTTTCAAAATTCCTTTTTGTTTCTTCTCTTTTCTTACTTTTATTTAATACACTAAAGATAGCAGAGAAAAAATATTACATTCTTATAATTTTAGTATTACTTATTGTAAGTTATATTCTTTCTTTTGGTCCTTATTTAATTTTTGAGCGACCAGTTTTTGCATCCAGAGCTTTCATGGGATTTAATGTGTTTATTTCTTTAGTATTACTTGGAAACATTGAACTATCGTCAAACCATAATAATATTAAATCAATTTCTATTTTCCTGACTTGTGCAACAATTTATGCATGTACAGTATTTATGTTTACTTATGGAAATTGTCTTCAGAATCAAAAAGAATATGAAGATTTTAGAACTAAGCTTATATTACAAGACCTGTCAGAATATTCTGAGCATCAGAATAAATATAATGTAAGCTTTAAAGGAACAATTGGCTTGTGTGAGAAAAATAGAATAGCATTGAAAAACTTTCCTCTTATCAAACAAATAATCCCACAACGACCTTCAGAACATAATATCTGGAATGAAGAAGTTCTATCTGTTTATAATTTTAAATGCACAGATAAACATACTGAACTTTCAGATAATTATCAGTTACTAAAGAAAACTTATTATCATGAAATATATAAATTTGATAATAACTTTATTGTTGTCTTAAAATAATCAGCTATGAAAAATAATAAATTATTTGCATTTTTTTTAATGCATATAGGTTTTTTAATTTATTCTCTTTATACTATTCTTGGAAAATTTGCTGCAAGATATGATTCTTTTTCTATTCCCTGGTGTTTTTTTTATTTAGGAATTATCGGGTTACTTGGAATTTACGCTATTCTTTGGCAACAGGTATTAAAAACATTACCACTTCCTATTGCAATGTGCAATAAAGCTATAACTATTGTCTGGGGATTAACCTTCAGCAGAATTTTTTTTTCAGAAGATATAACAATAAAGAAAATCATAGGTATAATTGTGATTTTGTCAGGTATTATTCTTCTTTCAACATCAAATCTGGAGAATGAGAAATGATTTTATATGTTTGTTTTCTTCTTTTTTCAAATTTTATTGGTGCAATAAGCCAGGTTCTATTAAAAAAATCTGCACTGGAACAACACCTAAACATAATACGTGAATATCTTAATGCAAAAGTTATTATTGCTTACATTTTATTTTTTTTAGCTGTATTTGTTGATCTTACTGCATTACGTTTTGTACCGGCTTCTTTTGTACCTATTATTGAAACATCCAGTTATATTTTTACAATAATTTTAAGTAAAATATTTTTTAAAGATAAAATCAATTTAAAACAAACAATTGCAATTGTTTTTATTATTTCCGGTATATTTATTTATGTTATCTAAAGGGAAACTTTATTTATGAATGAAACCTTAAAAAAGAATCTTGATTTTCATGCAGATGATTTTGGAATTTCAGAAAATTCCTGTAAAGATATTTTGTCATTAATTTCAAATGGATATTTAAACAGTATAAGTATTCTACCTAATATGAATACTTTTGATTACGCAGTAAACAATTTCAAAATGTTTCAAAATAAAAATCCGGATAAAATAATTAATATCACAATTCATTTAAACTTTATGGAAGGTCATTGTTGTTCCGAACAAGAAAAAATTCACGACCTTGTTGATTCCAAAGGTTATTTTAAAATTTCATGGGGTTCTCTTTTTAAATTGAATTATAATTTTCTAAAACGTAATAAAATAAAAAAACAACTCAAAATTGAAATTCTCTCTCAGACATATAAATGCATAAACTCTGGAATTATTAAAAAAGATAATCTTCGCTTTGATGGACATCAGCATACCCACATGATTCCAATTGTTTTTGAAGCTTTATTAGATGCAATTTCAGAATTAGAAAAGCAAGATTGTAAGGTAACGTTTATTCGTAATACGCAAGATCCTATCATCCCCTATTATATTGCTGCATCTAAAACTAATAAAATAATGAGAAAATCATTTAATAAAATAAATCTTATAAAATGTATAATACTAAATTATTTCTCATTAAGAATTCGTTCTAAATTAAAAAATATGAATCTTCCTCTTTCATATTTATGTGGTGTATTTTTTAGTGGTCATATGGATTCAGAAAGACTGGAGAAAATATTACCTTATTATTGTAAAAAACCATTAAAGCAAAAACGCCCTGTTGAACTTCTTTTTCATCCAGGCAGTGTACTTAAAGAAGAAATAACAGAAGAATTTGTAAAACCAGATTTTAACAGTTTCCATCTTTCGCAAAACAGAAAAATTGAGTACAATAGTATTGTAAATTTAAATTAGGATAGACTGATGGATAAAGTTTCTCTTGTTGTTCCATGTTTTAATGAAGAATCTAACATTAAACCTTTCTATGATACAATAATTAATGTATTCAAAAAAATTCCAGATGCTGATTTTGAACTTATGTTTGTAAATGACGGTTCAAAAGATAATACAATTTCTATAATTCAAGAATTAAATACAAAAGACAAAAGAGTTAAATGCATTTCATTTACACGCAACTTTGGAAAAGAAGCCGCCCTCTTTGCCGGAATCAGAAATGTTACAGGAGATTGTACTGTAGTCTTAGACGCTGATCTTCAGCACCCTCCAGCATTAATTGTTGAAATGTATGAAAAATGGAAACAAGGCTTTGAAGTTGTTGAAGGTGTTAAAACAGAACGAGGAAAAGAAGGTATTTTTCATAAGCTATTTACAAAAATCTTTTATGGTATAATCAGTAAAGCTATTGGAATGGATATGAAAAATTCCAGCGATTATAAACTGCTTGATAAAAAAGTTGTTTTAGAACTTGCAAAATTAAAAGAACGAAATACATTCTTTAGAGCACTTTCATTTTGGGTTGGTTTTAACAAAACAACCTTATATTATGAAGTTGCAGATAGAGCAAGTGGAAGTTCAAAATGGTCTATTAAATCATTAATCAAATATGCCATTAATAATGTTATTTGCTTTACATATACTCCACTTCAGATTGTAACAGCACTTGGCTGTATTTTTATATTAATTGGCTTAGGAATAACAATCGACGCTGTTATTACTTATATTAAAGGAACTGCTGCGAGTGGATTCCCTACTCTCATAATAGTTCTTTTTATAGGTTTTGGAGCAATTATGTTAAGTCTTGGTATAATTGGTGTTTATATTGCACAGATATATGATGAGATTAAAGGAAGACCTCAATATATAATTGGAAAAAGGATAGATTAATAAATGAAATTCACAATTCTTGATTATCTTGAAGAAACAGCAAAAAAATATCCTGATAAAATTGCATTTGCTGATACTACGACAAATATAACCTGGGCAGATTTTGTTACTCATGCAAAAGAAAAATCCACAGTAATTTCAAAGTATTTTGAACCAGGAAAAGCTGTTCCTATTATGATAGAAAAAAGCGTAAAAACTCTTGAATATTTTTTTGGAGCACTTTATGCAGGATGTTTCTATTCATATTTTGACGCAACATTTCCAGATGAACGATTGAATTCAATGATTACAACTCTCGATGTAAAATATATTATTGCTGACAATCGTTTTGAAAAGAAGCTTTCTAATCTTAATGTTACTCCATTACTATGTTCTAAACTTGAAGAAGAAGTTAATACTTATAATGATTCAAGACGAAATAACATTATTGACACTGATTTAGTGTATGCTAATTTTACATCAGGATCTACTGGAACTCCAAAAGCAGTTGCAGTTTCACATCGTTCAGTAATTGATTTTATTTCAATTTTTACTGAAATTTTTGAAATTGATTCTTCTGATAATATTGCAAATCAGGCTCCATTTGATTTTGATGTTTCTGTAAAAGATATTTTTTCTGGTATTTTTACTGGAGCAACTGTACATCTTGTTCCAAAAATGTTTTTCTCATTCCCTACAAAACTTCTCGATTATCTTGAAGAACGTAATATTACAATTCTTATCTGGGCTGTATCTGCCTTGTATATTGTTTCAACATTGAACGGTTTTGATTACAAAGTTCCAAAAAAACTCCGCAAGGTTATGTTTAGCGGAGAAGTAATGCCTATTAAGCAGCTTGAAATATGGAAGAAATTTTTACCTGATATTGAATATATAAATCTTTATGGTCCTACAGAAATTACCTGTAACTGTTCATATTTCAGAATTCCACATGATGTAGATTTAAATTCATATACAAAAGGCATTCCTATGGGTATTCCATTCCCAAATGAAAGAATCTTACTTCTTGATGAAAATGATAAACTAATAACAGAAACTGACAAAGAAGGTGAAGTTTGTGTAACTGGTACCTGTGTAGCAGCAGGTTATTATAATAATGAAAAGACTTCCGAAGTGTTTATTCAAAATCCATTAAATAATCATTCTTTTGAAAGAATCTATAAAACCGGAGATCTTGCAACACTTGGTAATGATGGAATTTATTATTATATCGGTCGTAAAGATACCCAAATAAAACATATGGGACATAGAATTGAGCTTGGAGAAATTGAAAATGCAATTGCCAGACATTCTAACATTTCCCGTGCATGTTGTATTTTTGCAGACAATAAAATTACTGCATTTTATACAGGAAGCGAAACTGAAAAGAAAGAACTTGTTACTCTTTTAAAAGTTTCACTTCCAGTTTATATGATTCCATCTGATTTTATTTTTATTCAGGAATTCCCTCTCACAAAAAATGGTAAAATTGACAAGCGTACATTAACGGAGAAACTTAATGTCTGTAAAGATTAATTTTAATGATTTAGCATTACAATATAAAACTCCTTTTTATCTTTTTAATAAAAATGATGTAAAAAAAAGAGTCATTGAAATTCAAAATAGATTACCTGAAAATGCAAAGCTCTGTTATGCAATTAAAGCGAATGCTTTCCTCACAGACTTTTTGAAAGATGAAAATTTACTTTTCGAAGTCTGTTCACCAGGCGAACTTTCAATCTGTGAAAATATTAAATTGTCTCCTTCAAAAATCGTATTTTCAGGAGTTGTTAAAAATCTTGAAGATATACAAAGAGCATACAAGTTTAAGGTTCATACAATTACACTTGAATCTCCTGCACATTGTGATTATTTATTACAATGTATAAAAGAAACTCAAAATCCTCATAACCAGAATGTAATTTTACGACTTACTAATGGAAATCAGTTTGGTATGAGTGAAAAAGACTTAAAAGAATGTGTTGCGAAAATTAAAGAATTTCCTTCAATCACAATTCGTGGAATTCACTTTTTTACAGGAACTCAAAAAAAATACAAAACAATTTCTGAAGAAATTCCTTTTATTGAAAATTTCTGTTCTAAACTCATAAACGATTTTAATCTGAGTAATCTTGAAATAGAATATGGTCCTGGTCTTCCCTACGATTATTTTTCTGGCAGTGATGAAAAAAATAATTATTCTGCACTTGAAGATTTTAGTAAACTTATTACAAATTCAAAATTCAAATATATAATTGAATTAGGCAGATACATTGCTTCTCCTTGTGGTAAATATGTAACAAAAATTGTTGATGTTAAAAATAATGACAAAAATAATTACTGCCTGATTGATGGTGGAATTAATCATATTAATTATTATGGGCAGATGATGGGAATGAAAGTACCTGAAATTGAACATATTCACCAGAACAATAATATTTCAACTGAAATGCAAAACTATACAATTGCTGGTTCGCTTTGCACAACAGCTGATATTGTCCTTAGACAATTACCGCTTGCTGCTCCATCAATTGGAGATTTACTTGTCTTTAATGATATAGGAGCTTACTCAATTACAGAGGGCATTTATCTGTTTTTAAGTCATCCACTACCCGCAGTACTTTGCAGTGATGATAATAAAATAACAGTATTGCGAAATCTAACCGAAACCTATAAAATTAATTCATAAAATAAATATTTAAGGAAACAAATTATGGAAGAATTACTTAAAATTTTGGAAGATCTTAAACCTGATGTAGATTTTTCTACTGAAAAAGGATTGATTGATAATGCAATTTTAGATTCATTTGATATCGTACAACTTATTACAACATTAAAAGATACTTTTGATATCGATATAACACCAGCCGACATTATTCCTGAGAATTTAAATTCAGCAGAAGCAATGTGGGCTATGGTTGAAAGACTTCAATAACATTTTTAGTATTGTGCATACATAAATCCCGTATCTCCTGCACTGAAACTCAGTGAAAGAATTATAAGGATGAGCGGGATATAGTATGCCATCCATCGTACTGCAATATTCTTCTTTTGTATCTCTCCATATACATCAATCTTATTTTCCTTCAACAAACTTACTACAAAAATAATTATAGTTCCAAGCATAATAAGAACTATGTGACTTTGGAAATCTGTAATATTTCCTAAAATCTGATTCATATAATCTTTAGATGCAAGAATTAATGGATTTCCAAAATGTATAAATGTATTTTTCAGATATGCAAATGATTTAGGAACATCAACAATTCTATCAAAATACCAGCCAATATTAACAATTATAAATGTTCTTATAATCTGAAATAAATGCCATCCACGACTTTTTACATTTATATGAAGTGTAGTATTTATTTTTTCAAAGACAGGTTTCAGAATATCACTAAGTGCAATTATAACACCATTATACAAGCCCCATATAAAGAAATGCAGCTCTGGACCATGCCATAAACCTACGAGCATAAATACAAGAATGTTAGCGATACATGCCGGCATAGTTCTTCCAAAATGTTTACCAAGATGATTTGTACACCATTTACTCAGATTCTGCATTGCTTTAGTAAGTGCAAATGGATAGAAAATATAATCTCTCATCCATCCGCCAAGAGTAATGTGCCAGCGCTGCCAGAAGTTAGCAATACTAATTGAAAAATATGGTTGTTTGAAATTTTGAGGAAGCTTTATTCCAAAAAGTTCAGCTATTCCTAATACTAAATCAGTTCCGCCTGAAAAATCTGCATACTGATAAATTGCATACATTAAAATTCCAGTTAATAATACACAGCCCGGATAATTAGTATAAACACCATCGAAAATTGTACTTATATGTTTTACAAGAAGATCAGCTACAAGATATTTTTTTAAAGACCCATACAGAATCAGCATAAAACCATGTTTTATGTTTTCAAAATCAAAATTATGTTCTTCACGAAGTTGAAATCCACTCTGGTTATAACGAACAATTGGACCTAAAATCAATTGAGGAAAGAATGATACAAAAACAAAATATTTGAAAAAATTTGTTTCTCTATCATACTTCGAATTATAAATGTCCATAAAATAGCCGATTGTAGTAAGCGTATAATATGAAATACCAAGTGGAAGTAAAAGTGTTTTTGAACCTATAAGTATTCGCCAGTATTTTAGATATATCAGTATTCCAACATTCAGAATAAGCATTAGAATAAGAATTAATCGTTTTTTATTCTGAGTTTTAGTTTTTTCAATTTTAAAATCTTCTTTAGAAAGTTCAGTTTTTTTATTTTTTAATGACTGATTTAACTCATTTATAATTTTTGATGAATAAAAAGTAATTAATGAACTAAGAAGAATAAAAGCAATATTACCTATTCCTGTAAATGCATAAAAAACAGTATTTGCAATAAGCAAAACAATCCATTGAAAACGTTTTGGAGCAATATAATAAATAAAAAAAGAGATTAAAAGAAAAATAGCAAAAGTAAATGTATAAAAATTCATATAAAACTCCTAGAATGATGCAAATTTTTCGGTACAGTCATTTTGCTGAATACCATCAATATAACTAATAACACGTAATTTACCTGATTTTCCATTTGGCAAAGAAAACTCTGAATCAGAAGATCTTTCTGCTATTTTGATAGTTTCATTTCCACAAAGAGCATATACATCATAAGTTATACGTGATAAATCAACATGGTTAATCATTGGTTTTATACGAATAGTTTTTTTATCATCACTTTGTAAATATACAAGACCATAAATTCTATCTTCCTGATTTTCAAGCTTTTCTGCATATGAAGAATAAAACATATCATCCTGTGATATTTGTTTAGTAAAGAAAAAATCACAAAAGATTTTTGTCCACTTATATACACCTTGTTTTGATAAATGATTATCATCTGAAAAATCAGAGTCTTCCAGTTTAAGGTATTTTTCATTGGCAAGATTAAAATCGTAATAAGGGAATCCTCTTTCTGCTAAGAAAATACGACAGAAATTATAATATTCATCATAATTTCCTTTTTCTGCAAGATAATAATCTGAACAAGGCATAGAATAAAAAATCAATTCTATATTGTTTTCTTTACAAATATTAATAATTTTATCAATAGTATTTTTATATTCATCACTAATATTCTGAACGTTTATTATGCCTTCTTCTCTGTTATTAGAAAAACTTCCATTTTGAATATAATCAAGATTAAGGACACAACCTTTTCCATCATATTCTGAATCATCACTTTTATAAACGTAATTATAATAATCACCATTTATAATAGACTTAATTTTTTTTATAATTGTTTTTGGATTTAAAGTCATATATTTATCTTTACCAATTGGAAGTATATGATTCAGGTAGTATTTAGGTACAGAAATTGACTTTAAGTATTCTATTTTAATTTCTGGATCTTTTATATATTCAGATACAAGATAATCGGCAGAGAATCCATTTCTACCCTTTTTTCCATATTTAGCACTTACAGCAAAGTCCATTTCTATAAATACTTTCTCTATTTTATTTAGTTTAACAGCTTGTCTTAAAATAGCATAAGTACCTTCTATAGTTTGTGAAGCAGTTCCCGAACTGAAATTATTCTTACCTGTAATTTGATCTGCAAGAACTGGTGTAATTCCATGCGAAACATGGCTTGCACCACAATACAAAACATCTATATTTTCCTGCGAATACAATTCATGCATCATTATTCTTGCATAAGATTCAGAATCATCTCTAAGTAAGAATGCTACAGGAATTGTTATAAGATAAAAAATAACAATAAAAAGTAAAGTCTTTATAATTAAAATTGCGCGTCTTGATATTTTCATAATTATAAAAATTATAAACAATACAAAACCACTTATTCAACTAAAATTGAAAAAAAATTGAAAATATCGTAAACTTTTTATTATGACTTTGTTATATGATTCTTTGATAAGTCCTTTAGTCCTTTTATTAGAGTTTTTTTTCAGACTTGTACAAGTAATTACCCATAATCCTGGTCTTGCTGTAATTAGCCTTAGTTTTATTGTTACTTTATTTACCCTGCCCCTTTATATGGTAGCTGAAAACTGGCAGGAAAAAGAACGTCAAATTCAAAATCAAATGAAATCAGGAGTAACAAGAATAAAACAAACATTTAAAGGTGATGAGCAATATATGATTTTGAACACCTATTATCGTCAAAATCATTATCATCCTATAATGGCTTTACGTTCATCCTTTAGTCTGTTAATTCAGATTCCATTTTTTATGGCAGCTTATAATTTTCTTTCGAAACTCGATGCCTTAAACGGATATTCCTTTCTTTTCATAAAAGATTTTGGTTCCCCTGACTCAACATTCCACATTGGTTCATTCACTATAAATATACTTCCAATTGCAATGACATTAATCAATTGTGTTGCAGGTTTTATATATGCAAAAGGACACGGTGCAAAAGAACACATTCAAATATATGCCTGTGCTTTAGTATTTTTACTGCTTCTTTATAATTCTCCTGCCGGATTAGTTGTTTATTGGACAATGAACAATATTCTTTCTTTAGTTAAGAATATATTTTATAAACTGAAAAATCCCAAAAAAACTATATATATATTATGCTGTTTTGTCGCAGTACTTTTTTTATTTTCAACATTTGTAGTTTTAAAAAAAATTGACACTTTATACAAAATTGCTTTTGTAATTCTTTCCATTTTATTAATTACATATCCATATCTATTAAAAGCCCTGTCATATTTTTTTTCTACCCAATTAAAAATACTTGATACATTTGCTTCTAAAAGATTAACTATATTTTTACTTTCAAGTTTTATTCTGACAATTCTTTCAGGTTTAGTAATTCCTTCTACTTTGATTGAATCTCAACCCGATTTGTATTGTTTTGTAGATGATTATTCTTCACCATTTCCTTTTATTATAATTACATTTGCCAAAGCTTTAGGCTTTTTCTTTTTATGGCCTTTATGTTTTTATGCTTTATTTTCTAATAAGACTAAGAATGTTATTACATTTATTTTCTTAACTGGAGCTTTTTTCTCATTAATTAATACTTTCTGTTTTTCAGGTAAATATGGTTCAATTAATCCTACACTTCTTTTTATGGAACCACAAACCTTCTGGCCTAGCATAACAGGTTTTATTATAAACACAATAATTATATTATCTCTTATAGTTTTAATAATTATTTTAATTAATAAAAAGATTATTATATTACAATCTGTTGCATCTATACTCATTTTTGCTTTAATTTCAATTTTTGCGATTAACATTCATTCAATTAATAAAGCTTATTCAAAAATGGAAGTTCCTGATACTTCTAAAACAATTACTCCAATTTATCATCTTTCGAAAGAAGGTAAAAATGTAATTGTTTTTATGCAGGATGCATGTTTAACACCTCTTATTCCAGAAGTATTAAAAGACATTCCTGAATTAAAAAATCATTTTAATGGTTTTACTTATTATCCAAATACAACTTCTTTAGGTTCAGTAACAATGACTGGTTGTACAGGACTATTTGGAGGTTATGATTATACTCCGTATGAAATAAATCAAAGAGAAGATAAAACCTTACAACAAAAACATAATGAAGCACTGCTTTCACTTCCAATTGTTTTTAATAAAAAAGGTTTTGATGTTACAGTCTCAAATCTTCCATATGAAAATTATCTTGAAGAACCTGTAACTGATATGTATAAAAATTATGATTTTATTAATCGTAAAAACACAACAGGAAAATACTCTAAAATTTGGTTTGACAGACACGGATTAACACGTAATCCGCATACGAGCTTTTTAATAAAAAGAAACTTTATTTGTTTTTCTATTTTTAAAATGGTTCCTCCAGTTTTGCGAGGCATTGTTTATTCTCATGAATATTGGATAGCACATAATCCATATGAAGATTCTGCTGATTTTGTAAATCACTATTCTGTACTTGAGTTTTTGCCAGAATTAACCAGTAATGACTCTGATCATAATTCTTTTATGATTATAGATAACGAACTTACACATGAAGATGTTTATGCCACAAATGAAAATATCATTTCATGTAATGAGTCAATTTTTTCTGATGATCCAATATTCAAAATCCATGCAGCTGTTTTATTAAAATATGCAGCTTTTTTTGATTATCTAAAAGAGAAAAACCTGTATGACAATACAAGAATTATAATTGTTTCAGATCATGGAAGAAGCTTAAAAAATCATTCTATTAATGAATCAGGAATTGAATTATATAATTCTCGCTTAACAGCAACCTTGTTAGTAAAAGATTTTAATAGTAATGAACCTTTTAAAATTGACAATTCTTTTATGTCTAATGCAGATACTCCTTATATTGCTACCAAAGACATTATAAATGAAGCTAAAAATCCTTTTACAGGAAATGCTTTTAAAGTAGACAATAAACAGGAATATATTAAAATTGCTGTTCCAAATTCTGAATCAACACGAATCAGACATAATACAAAATTTAAAATATCACCTGAAAACTGGTTTACTGTACATGATGATATTTATAAAAAAGAAAACTGGTCTAGAATAAATGAATAGGATTATTGATTATGACCTTCGTTATTAACCCAAATTTTTTATGCAGAAGTCTCACAGGAATTGAACGTTTTGCTTTTGAAATATGCAATCGTCTCGATAAACTACTTACAGCTAATGATGATGTACGAATTATTGTACCGCTTAATGCAAAAACTATTCCCGAATATCAAAACATCAAAATCATTAAATCTGATAAAGCATTAACTAGTTTTCCAAAATGGGATTTATTTGAATTTTCACGTATTTGTAAAATATTAAATGCAACGGGAATTAATTTTTCCAACACTGCTCCGCTTGGTAAACGATGTGGAATAAGTTTTATTCATGATATATATGCAAAACAGTTTCCAGAAGATTTTAGTTCAATAAAAGAAAAACTTGTTCGTGCTTACAGTTGTTTCAACTATCGTAACATTTCAAAAAATGCAAAGAAAGTTCTTACTGTTTCTGAGTTTTCAAAAAAACAGATTCAGAATATATATAAAGTTCCAGAAAATCGAATTGATGTAATTCCAAACGGCTGGGAACATTTTAAAAATGTAAACTGTGAAGAGTTTACTGATACAGATGGCTTTTTAAGTTCTGGAACATTTTATTTTACACTTGGTTCTTTGCAGAAACGTAAAAATCTTGGCTGGATTTCAAAGTATGCAGCTTCTCATCCAAATGAAAAATTTGCAATAAGTGGTAAAGCAGTCTCAGGTTATGTCAGCGATGATATTACAGCATTACAAACTCTGCCTAATGTAAAGCTATTAGGTTATGTAACTGATTCTCAGGTTAAATGGCTTATGAAAAATTGCAAAGCCTTTATATTTCCAAGTTATTATGAAGGCTTTGGCATACCTCCTCTGGAAGCTCTAAGCGTTGGAGCTAAAATTATTGTTGGAAAATCTGCAAGTCTTCCAGAAATATATATAGATTCAGCTGTTTATATAGATCCATATAATTCTGATTGTAACCTTGAACAGCTGCTTTCTGTTTTTGATGCATCAGATCATTCAAACTCTATTCAAAAGGTGCTTTCAGAATATACTTATGACAAAGCAGCCCAAAAACTGTATAATATATTAAAGGAAAATAAATAGATGTTTTATACTTTGGTGATATATCCACTTACTCAAGTAATCGAATTTGTATATAGCTTCTGTTACAAAATCTTCAGTAATACTGGAATTTCTATAATTGGAGTAAGCTGTGCCGTTAGCTTACTTACACTACCACTTTATATTGTTGCAGAACACTGGCAACAGGTTGAACGTAATATTCAGAAAAAAATGAAACCTGAAGTGGATAAAATCAAAGCCGTATTCCATGGAAATGAACAGTATATGATTCTTTCTACATACTACCGACAGAATCATTATCATCCTATTATGTCCCTACGTTCTGCTTTTGGACTTTTAATTCAGATTCCTTTTTTTACAGCTGCATATTCATGTCTTTCAAATATGTCTGCTTTACAAGGTCAAAGCTTTCTTTTTATTAAAAATATGGGACAGCCAGATGCACTCTTTACTATTGGAAATTTCAATGTAAATATACTTCCAATTGCAATGACACTTATCAACATGATAAGCGGAACCTTGTATACAAAGGGACTTTCTATAAGAGATAAAATTCAAACTTATGGACTTGCACTTGTTTTTGTTGTAATTCTTTATGACAGTCCTGCAGGTCTTGTTATGTATTGGACAATGAATAATCTTTTTTCACTTGTAAAAAATGTATTCTATAAATTAAAGAATCCTGTAAAAACTTTGTATTATATTGCATGCGGCTTCGTTACAATTTTTATTATCTGGCTTTTTGCAGGTCATGTTCTTTCTGTAAAGAGAGCTGCTCTTGTAAGCGGAGTTTTTGTTCTTGTTTATTTTGCCCCGTTCATTGTAAAACTATTCAATTACTTAATAGACAAACCTTTTGCCTATCTTAGAGATGATTTTAAATCACGCATAATTTTATTTGCTGTTTCAGTTTCAGGACTTTGTATATTAATAGGACTGTTAATTCCATCCATGCTAATTGCAACTTCACCAGAAGAATTCTCTGGCATTGATGGATTTGGAAATCCTAATTTCTTTGTAAAAAATACTTTTCTACAAGCCGCTGGAATATTTTTAATATGGTGTCCTTTAATTTTCTTTTTATACAAAAACAGAATGCAGACTGTAATTGTTTTAATTCTTTCTTTCTTACTTCCTGTGTCTCTTATAAATGTATTTATATTTGGTGGAAAATATGGAAATCTTTCACGACTTCTTGTATTTACAGAAGTTGCTTCTGTAGATTCTCCACTTAAGTTTTCTTTATTAAATCTAATAGTTATTGCAATTGCAATACTCCTGATTGCATTACTTCTAAAATTTAAACTTTCAAAAATTGTTTCTTTTGCATATTTAGTAATTTGTCTTTCTACATTTATGTTTGCCTTTACTAACATTAATAAAATAACAAAAGGCTTCGAATTATATTCAAAAAAAATTACAGCATCAGGCTCTATAGCACAAATTAAACCAATTTTTCATTTATCAAAAACTGGTAAGAATGTTGTTTATATTTATCTTGACTGTGCACAAAATCGTTTTGTTGAACCTCTTTGGAAAGAATGCCCTCAACTTCAAAAGCAATATTCAGGATTTACTTTGTATAAGAATACTGCATCATTTAACAGTCATACTTTAATTGGAGCAGTACCATGCTTTGGTGGTTATGAATACACACCGGAAGCTATGAATGCCCGTAAATCTGAAACTCTTATAGAAAAACAAAATCAGGCTCTATTAGTCTTACCACGTATTTTTACAGAACAGGCTGAAAATTATACAGCAACAATTACTGATCCTACCTGGGCTAACTACAGCTGGACACCAGATCTTTCTATCTACAAGAATTACCCTTCTATTTCTGCTTATCTTACAGATAAAGTATATCTTGATAAATGGTACAAAGAAAATCAGGGTACTGTTGATTTAAATGTAACAAGCACTACATTAAAACGAAATATTCTCTGGTTTGCAATTTTTAGAATATCTCCAATGATTTTAAGACCGGCATTTTATAATGATGGAAACTACTGGTCTTCTAATACTCAAAATAAGGAATATAATTCTTATCTCGAAGGATATTCTGCACTAGACTATTTACCACGTCTTACAGATTTCAACTCAGCATCTGAAAATACATATATTAATTTTGTTAACAATACAACACATGACCAAATGAATCTTTCCGCGCCTGATTACCGCCCAAAAAGTGGTCTGTTGGAAAAGGGCACTTCTGAATATGCTGATGACATTAATTATCAGTCTTTTGCAGGAGCTATGCTAAGAGTTGGAGAATGGCTTGATTTATTAAAAGACAATGATTGTTATGATAACACCCGCATCGTTATTGTGGCAGATCATGGTGCAACTGGCTTTGAGAAAGAATATAAATGGGATGATAAATTTTCAAAAATTGCACCTGGAAGATTTCATCCTCTTTTAATGTTCAAAGACTTTTCTGAAAATGGAAATCTAAAAGTTAATGATGATTTTATGACAAACGGTGATGTTCCTTCATTACTTACAGAAGGCCTTATAGATAATCCAAAGAATCCTTTTACTGGAAATATTATTTCTTCTAAAGATAAAGAAAGGGGCGCTCTGATTTGTACTGATGATATCTTTATGCCATATCATAATCACGATAATTACATTTTTACCGCAGACAAAAATAAATGGTGGCGTGTAAAAGATAATATTTTTTATTCTGAAAACTGGACACAGGAGATTCAATAATGAATACAAATTTTTTGCCACTATATATTGATCCAGGAACAGGTAGTATGTTGTTTTCTGTATTTATCGGAGCAACAGCAACCCTTCTCTTTCTTGCACGTGCAATTTTCTTAAAGGTTCAGCTCATATTTGCTGGAAAGAAAGCCAGAGAAGCATTAAAAGCAGGTCGTAAAAAATATGTAATTTACAATGAAGGAAAACAATACTGGAATGTTTTTAAACCAGTACTTGATGAATTTGAAAAACGTCAAATTGAGGTTACTTATTTAACTTCTTATGAACAAGATCCAGTATTTGAATCAGATTATAAATATGTAAAAAAAGAATTCATTGGAACTGGAAACAAAGCATTTGCACGCCTTAATCTTCTTGTTGCAGATATTGTACTTATGTCTACACCAGGTCTTGATGTCTATCAGATGAAACGAAGCAAAAATGTAAAGCATTATGCTCATATTCGACATGGTACTGGTGATGCAACAATGTATCGTCTTTTTGGAATTGATTATTTTGATTCAGTACTTTTAACAGGTGATTATCAAATTAATGATTTAAGATATCTGGAAAATGCTCGAGGAACGAAAACAAAAGAACTAGTGACAGTTGGTTGTACTTATCTTGATGAACTTAAAAAAAAGATGGATTCCATTCCTCCAGAAACAAACCATAATTTTACAGTTCTTCTTTCGCCATCCTGGGGGCCAAGTGCTATACTCTCTAGATATGGAGAAAAACTTCTAACACCACTAATTGAAACTGGATGGAATATAATTGTTCGTCCTCATCCTCAATCTAAAAAATCTGAAAATGAAATGCTTGAAAAACTTCAAGATAAATATAAAGATACCAAAAATCTTGAATGGAATTTTGATCGCGATAATATCTTTGCCATGAAAAAAGCTGATATTATGATTTCCGATTTTTCTTCAATTATTTATGATTATACTTTCCTTTGTGATAAACCTGTAATGTATGTAAATGCAGATTTGGATTTAAGAATGTATGATGCAAGTGAAGTATATAATGAAGATGGAAGTGCAAAAAAAATATGGCAGTTTGAAACTATAGAAAAAATTGGAATTGAATTAAAAGAAGAACAGTTTACCAATATAAAAGAGATTATCCAGAATGCTGGAGATTCTACTGAACTTGCCGAAGCCCGAAAGAAAGCAAAAGCAGAAGCATGGATGTATATTGGAGAAGCTGGTAAAAACACAGTAGACTTTATGATTAAAAAGGAAGGAGAATTAGAATGCAGGCATTAATCTTAGCAGCAGGAACTGGCAGCCGACTTAAACAATATACTGAAAGAGTTCCTAAATGTATGGTTCCAGTAAATGGTATACCAATGATTGAACGCGCTATCGATTCTCTTGTGGATGCAGGAATCAAAAAACTATATATAGGTTTGGGTTATAAAGCAGATGTTCTGAAAAAGTTTATTGCAGACACATTCAATCCTGACCGTCTTAAAGGAATGCAAATTGATTTTGTAGAAAATCCTGTTTACGATAAAACAAATAATATTTATTCGCTATGGCTTGCTCGTACTGTTTTTTCACAGGATGATACTTTACTTTTAGAAAGTGATCTTGTTTTTTCTAAAGAGCTTATTAAAAATCTGGTAAAAGCAAAAGAAAAAAATCTTGCAGTTGTAAGTCACTACGAAGACTGGATGGATGGAACATGCACTATTTTAGATAAAGAAAATAACATTCTTGATTTCATCGGAAAAAATGCTCAAAATCCTGCAGGTGTAGATAAATATTATAAAACAGTAAACATTTATAAGTTTTCACGTGATTTTATAGAATCATACTATCTACCCTTCTTACAGACTTTTATGGATGTATTTGGGAAAAATAATTATTATGAAACCTGTCTAAAATTTTTAGCTCAGACAGATCCAACTTTACTTAAAGCCTTCCAGGTTCCTGGAGACATATGGTATGAAATTGATAATCCGGATGATTTAAAAGCCGCTGAAAAACGATTTTAATAAACGAGGTAGAAATGTCTTTTTCGACTATTTTATATACAGTTATTTTATATCCACTTGTTCAACTTATTGAAATATCTTACAAACTCTTTGATAAGCTTTTCAATAGCACAGGTCTTTCTGTTATAGGAGTAAGTCTTACTGTAACATTATTCTGTCTTCCTCTTTATATTGTTGCAGAAAAATGGCAGCAGGTTGAACGTGATACTCAAAAAAAACTTAAACCAGGTATAGATCGTATTAAACAAACCTTTAAAGGTGATGAACAGTACATGATTTTGTCAACCTTCTACAAACAGAATCATTACCATCCTATGATGGCTCTTCGATCATCTTTTGGGTTGTTAATTCAAGTTCCATTCTTTATGGCTGCATATTCATGTCTTTCCTCAATGCCCGCATTACAGGGGCAGTCTTTTCTGTTTATAAGAGATATGGGAGTGCAGGATGCTTTATTTAAAATTGGAAATTTTCCAGTAAATATTCTCCCAATTGCAATGACAATAATTAATATTATTGCCGGAGCAATTTATACAAAAGGATTTGCCATCCGTGAAAAAGTTCAAATTTATGGTATGGCTCTTTTATTTCTTGTAATCTTATACACAAGTCCATCTGGTCTAGTACTTTACTGGACAATGAACAATGTATTCAGTCTCATCAAAAATATATTTTATAAATTTAAAAACCCTGTAAAAGTTCTGTATATTTGCATGTGTACGGGAATTGCTTTTATTGATATTTATATTATGTTTATTTATGGTGGTGCAGCTGGAATAAAAAAGCGCTTTATTGCCTGTACAGCACTTACTTTACTTGTTCTCATTCCTTTATTTGTAAAAGGAGTTAAATGGCTTTTAAATAATCCCCTTTCGATTCTTACAGAAAATAAAAAAATCAGACATACTTTATTTTTACTCTCAGCTGTTTCAGTCACTATTTTTATGGGCCTTGTAATCCCATCTTCAATTATTTCATCGTCTGTTCAGGAGTTTTCAGATATAGGTAAATATAATAATCCAAATCAGCTTCTTTTAAATCCTTTCTGGCAGACAACTGGTATTTTCATCTTATGGGCATCTTGTGTTTACTTTTTATTCGGAAAAAGAATTCAGACAATAATTGTTTTATTTTTCTCTTGTTTTCTGTTTTGTGGAATTGTAAATGCATTTGCATTTGCCGGTGATTATGGAACTATGGATATTACCCTTAAATTTATTGATGGTTTTATTAATCCTGGTATATTATTTTCTCTTGTAAATATTCTTGTTGATGTACTTATTATTGTTGTTTTAATTCTTATATTCAAATTCAAAAAACAAAAAATTCTGACTTCTATTACATTAGTTTCAATTTTTGCTTTCTTTACAATTTTTATAATAAACTCTCTATCCACAAAGAAACAATATAATCTGTTTTCAGAAACAAACAAAATTGAACAGGCAGAAGATTTTACAAAAAAATATAATTTATCTTCAGAAGGCAAAAACGTAATAGTTATGATGCTGGACCGTGCAGAAAGCTCATTCGTAGAAGATATGTTTAATTCTTCTTCTGAACTTAATAACACATTCGACGGTTTTACATATTACAAAAACACTGTTTCATATAATGGTCATACGTTAATTGGAGCACCGCCATTATATGGTGGATATGAATATACACCTCAAATGATGAATCGTAGAAACACAGAAAAATTAGTAGATAAACATAATCAGTCTTTAATGGTAATGCCACGCCTATTTTCAGAAGAAGCTGATTACAAAACAACCATTAGTGATTTATCCTGGGCTAACTATAATTATTTTTCTGATTTATCATTTGTTGAAGATAATTATCCTGATATCACAGCTCATAAATTACAGGGCCGTTATACTGGAGATTTTAAAAAAGAATTTTCTGATAAACTTGAACATACAATTAATCTTGAAACTGCATTGGAACGCAATTTATTATTTGTAAGTATTTTCAGAACTTCTTTTGTATTGCTTAGACCTGTTATCTATTATAAAGGTTCCTGGTGGATGAATGAAGAAACAACAGATTTAGACACCTTTATAAACGCTTTTTCAGTGTTATATTATTTAAATAAAATTACACAGTTTAATTCTGATAAAGAAAATAATTTTATTCTTATGACAAATGATGCAACACATTCTGGCGAAGATTCATCTATATTTGGATTAACACCTGAATTTGCACAGAAAGAAACAAACAATTATAAAAACATGCTTTTGTGTATGCTTTCCCTTGGAAACTGGTTTAAAGAAATGAAAGAAAATAATTGTTATAATAATACCCGTATTATTCTTGTTGCAGATCATGGAATTGGTTCCGGAAAAAATGTTGATACAGATTTTACTACAACATCACTTAACGGATATTCAAAAGATCATCTTCATCCACTTTTAATGATGAAAGATTTTAATTCTCATGGAAACCTAAATATTAATACAGATTTTATGACAACTGCAGATACTGCAAGTCTTGCTTTAAATGGGATTATTAATGAACCCAAAAATCCATTTACAAAAAATCCTATTAACAGCGAAGAAAAGAAAAACGGTGTTTATGTAACAACTGCAGACCTGTCTATGCCTGATGCAAGCCGTTCTAATAAAATATTTACAGTTCCATCTGCATCATGGTGGCATATCAAAGAAAATATTTTTGTTGACTCTAACTGGACTCAGGAGGCTCCACGTGACTAATTCTCTACTTCTTTATATTGACCCGGGTACGGGTTCCATGCTTTTTTCTATCGTAGTCGGTGCAGCGGCTACACTATTCTTTTTGGGAAAGGCAGCCTGGATTAAAATTAAGCTTTTGTTTTCGGCTAAGAAAAATGGAGTTTCTACAACTGCTGATTCTAACTTTAAGCAGTATGTAATTTATAACGAAGGTATGCAGTACTGGAATACCTTTAAGCCTGTTTGTGATGAATTTGAAAAACGCCAGATAGAACTAACATATTATACTTCTGCAGAAAAAGACCCTTGTTTTGAAATGGGATACAAATTTGTAAAACCAGAATTTATTGGTGAAGGAAACATGGCTTTTGTAAAGTTGAATATGCTTAGTGCCGGTTTTGTTCTTATGACAACTCCGGGACTTCAGGTATATCAGCTTAAGCGAAGTAAACGTGTAAAGCATTATAGTCATGTTCTTCACATGCCGAACGATGCAACTACCTATCGTTTGTTTGGTCTTGATTATTTTGATTCTGTT
>JAEEGL013203692.1_pt1 | contig 29917 bp, 28 predicted proteins | sample 9134231 | NCBI WGS metagenome assembly JAEEGL01 (sample SAMN16246548, study PRJNA631951) | gut metagenome | biome: gut microbiome; feature: rumen; material: fiber-attached | host: Bos | place: Iran: Karaj | collected 2018-10 | reverse complement strand
GAAGAACGAAATAGAAGAAAAGGTTCTGGAACTCATGGATGAGTGGGAGAAGCTTAACTCTGCGGAATAAAAAAGTGAGCCCGTTTTTCGGGCTCACTGATTTTTTAGTATAAAGGATGCTTGTCCGTAAGAGTCTTTACAAGTGCCTTTACTTCCTCGGCTTTTTCGCCTCTTGAGTCGATGGCAAGGGCGATGGCTTCAGCAACCTTGTCCATATCGGCAGTGTCGAAGCCGCGGGTCGTAACGGCTGCGGAACCGAGACGGATACCGCTTGTAACGTTCGGCTTAGCGGGATCCTTGGGGATCGCGTTCTTGTTGCAGGTGATGTTGACTGCGTCAAGAAGATGCTCTGTCTCTTTACCCGTAACTCCCTTGCTGATAAGGTTAACGAGCATGAGATGATTGTCGGTACCGCCGGAGACCATATCAAATCCGCGCTTCATAAGACCGTCGCAAAGAGCCTTTGCGTTATCTACTATATTCTGAGCATAGGTCTTGAAATCAGGAGAAAGAGCTTCCTTAAAGCAGATAGCCTTTGCAGCAACAACATGCTCAAGAGGGCCACCCTGAATTCCAGGGAATACAGCCTTGTTGAATTTGAACTTGTCCTGTGCTGCCTGATTCCAGAGGATAAGTCCTCCTCTAGGTCCACGAAGAGTCTTGTGAGTTGTTGTAGTAACAACGTCAGCATATGGGAATGGGCTTGGATGAACACCTGCAGCTACAAGTCCTGCAATATGTGCCATATCGACCATAAGAACAGCTCCGCAGGCATCAGCTGCTTCTCTGAATTTCTTAAAGTCTATGGTTCTGCAGTAAGCTGAAGCACCGGCGATGATAAGCTTTGGCTTATGCTCTACTGCAAGTCTGTACATTTCGTCGTAGTCTAAAACGCCGTTTTCATCTACTCCATAGGGAATGACTTTATAATATGTACCGGAGATGTTAGCGCTGCTTCCATGAGTAAGATGTCCGCCCTGATTCAGGTTCATACCCATAATGGTATCACCGGGCTGAAGAAGTGCAAACTGAACTGCCAGATTAGCCTGTGCACCTGAGTGAGGCTGAACATTGGCATAATCGCAATGGAAAAGCTCTTTAGCTCTGTCTCTTGCAATATTCTCAACTTCATCAACTACATAGCAACCACCATAATATCTCTTACCGGGAAGACCCTCGGCGTACTTGTTAGTAAGCGGACTTCCCATAGCAGCCATAACTGCCTTGCTGGTCCAATTCTCTGATGCAATCAGCTCAATGTGGTCATTCTGACGAGCTACTTCTTTCTCGATTAAAGCTGCGATTTCAGGATCAACCTTTTTTAGTTCATCAATTGAATACATTTTTTCATTCCCTCCTGACCCATGACATTTCGTCAATTTAATGTGTTAAAGCAACATCCCGCTTATCGTAACATACTCTTGAAAAAAATGCTATAATATCTGTATTAATTTATTAATTAACAAAAAAGTCGGGGAAAAAATATGTACTACTGTATCGTTAATCCTTCTGCCCGTTCGGGAAAGGGCAAGGATATCTGGGCAAAGCTGGAAAAGCGTTTTTCTGAAAAAAATCTTGAGTATAAAGCACTCTTTACAAAAGGTCCGGGACACGCGACTAAGCTTGTAAGTGAAGTCAGTGCTAAAGCCAGCGAGCAAAATCCGGTTAAGATCGTAATTTTAGGCGGCGATGGAACCCTTAATGAATCCATTAATGGAATCAAAGATTTCGACAACACTCTTGTCGGATATATTCCCATCGGCTCAAGCAACGATTTTTCAAGAGATCTTGATTATCCTAAAAATATAGACGCACTTCTTGACAGGATTGTTGAAGGAACTGTGATCAGACACCTTGATCTTGGAAAACTCACCTACAACGCCATGTCGAGAACCACGTCAAGACTGCACGATGACCACATTCAAACCACGAGGTTATTTGATGTAAGCTCCGGAATCGGCTTTGACGCGGCTGTTTGTGAAGAAGCACTATCTTCCGGAACCAAGAACTTTTTTAACAGAATCGGTCTTGGCAAGCTTACTTATGGTACCATTGCTGTAAAGCAGCTTCTGAGCGCTGAGAAGATCCCCTGCGAGGTCAGATTATCAGATGGTACTGTCATAAAGCTAAAACGCTTCATAACCATTGCAACCATGATCCATCACTACGAGGGTGGCGGCTTTAAGTTCGCACCAAAAGCTGACTACAGCGATGGGTTATTTGATATCTGCCTTGTTGGTGATGTGCCAAGATTCAAGATGTTTCCGACACTTCCCTTCGTTTTTATCGGTCATCATTATTGGATAAAGGGAATCGACCACTATCTGACAGATAAGATCACAATAAAGACGGATAAACCAATGTGGGTTCACACGGATGGTGAAGTCTCAGTAAAATCCGACTATATCACACTTGAGTGTCTTAAACAGAAGCTTCAGCTTATGAGCTGAGTATTTCTGAAAAGACTCCGGATGTATTTAAAAAGAAAAATAGAATGAGAAAAGAGCATGGGACTAAAAAGTCTCATGCTCTTAGTTTTAGTTATAACGGATAGCAAGCTTTCTTTCTCTCTTTTTGCAATAGTTCTCAACAAGTGTTGTACGGTAGAAAACGCAGTAAAAAATGATAGCCATGATAAAAGCTGTTGCCACATCATACACAGAATGCTGCTTAACCAATACAGTTGAAAGAATAATGGACACTCCGATCACATGTCCTGTTATCTTCATTTTTTTACTAATTTTGCTGCAGTGCTGCAAACCGATCATTGCACCAATGGAATTATACACATGGATGCTTGGCCAAAGATTAGCGGAAGTATCCGTTTTATAAATGAACTGCACCAAATGAGTAAAGATATTGTCCCTTGGCATAACAACAGGTCTAAGGTTATGCATATTAGGGAACATTGTTGATATTACCAGGAATATCGTCATTCCTGTCGCCAAAAAGAAGAAATTCTTATAATAATCTTCCACTTCAAAGCTTAAAAGCAAAGCAACTAATGTGACGCTTATATACAAAAACCACATGTAATACGGAATAATGAAAGCTTCCACAAATGGAATGTAATCATCAAACACCGTATGGATCACAGTGTAATTCGAAAAACGATGCTGCTCGATCCAGATAAACCAGATCATATAAATCGGCACATAAATAAATATAGGCGTTGCAAGCCTAAACAAATCAGAAGCTGTCTCCTTGTTCAGAGGCCGCCCCATCCACCTTTCAAGTCTGTTTTTCATAATAGATATTCCTCATTGCAGCCTGTGCTGCACTCCTCATAAAAAAACACAATTAACGATATAACGATTATTCGTTTATCATTAACTAATCTACAAAAAGAGATTCTACCACAACTTTTAATTTAATTAAAGTGGAAGATTTTTTGTAATAATTTATATCCGGCCAAAGTGATCTTTCTGCCGCCCTTTCCGGGAAGATAGATATAAGTTCCTTCGATACTGTATCTTATCCTGATATAAAGCAGATAATTTTTATCTTTAATATAGTTAAGCAGTTCTTTTCTCTTAGCAAGATTCTCCGGTGTATCCTCAGTAATAAGAAGGATTGAAGAAATTGCTGTAATGATCTCCAGATAGTTGAACATATAATTATGTCTTTCTCTCTGTGAACGGATCATTCCATAATTATCTACATAGTAATCAATCATGAGCTTGTTAACACGGATCTGCTGGTCAATACGCGAGAGCATGATCTTCTGATTAACTGACTGATCAGCCCTTCCAATATAGTAATAGTAAAAGTTGATATCGAGATAATACATTGTCTTAACAAACGGAAGTGGGTTAAAGACATAAATATTATCAACATAAAAGGTGTGCTCAGGAAGTCTTAATCCGCACTGCTTCAGAAGCTTGGTTCTGAAAATTACAGAATGCATGAGAAGGTAATGTCCCTTTGGAGTTCTCTTTACATCCTTCCAGCCAAAGATCTTCTCAATAGGGAACATGGTATTGTAGCGCATAACCTTGTGTCTCTTCTCATCAACCTTGTTATAGACAAAGTTACTGATAAGAAGATCCAGTTGTACTTCTCCGCCCGCAAGATCTGCAAGTGTTGAAAGTATCTTTCTGTATGGGATTTCCTTTACCCAGTCATCTGAATCAACAACCTTAAAATACAGTCCGGTTGCGTTATCAAGTCCGGCATTTACGGCTGAGCCATGTCCACCATTAGGCTTATGAACAGCCTTGATGATAGTCGGATACTTGGCAGCATATTCATCTGCTATCTGCGCTGTTCTGTCCTTTGACCCATCATCAACAATTATTATCTCAACCTCTTCACCACCCACAAGCAAGGATTCAATACACTTCTCCATATAGGCTTCTGAGTTGTAACAAGGTACTGCAATTGAAAGTAGTTTCATTTCGTATTAGCTCCTTAATCTGCTGCTCTCAAATTTCTCAATGGTAGTAAGGCAGGTACGAAGATCATTGAATCTGTCATAAACATCGCCTTTTTCAACAACTACCCCGAGAGACATGGCCATAATATCAATCATATCATTAGTTATTATAGGACGGAGCTTTGATAAAATGTCGTTCTTATCAGCTGCAAGATCCGTATCCAAAAATTTGATCACAAGAGGATCAAGATTAAGCTCATCTGCCTCCTGATCAGTGGTTTTAGCCATAACCTCAGATACCTTATAGGGTTCTTTTCTGAAATCATCTCTGGCCTTCTGCCAGTTTGCAATCTTACTGTTTTCTTCCATTACAGTATCCTCGGCTTTCTGAGTCTTATATGTATTCTCATCAATTACTGTCTTTTCAGGAATTACAGTCTTCACCGGTTCAGGACATTTCTCCTCAACTGATGGGCGTTCTACCTTTTCAAAGCGATATTTCTGAGAAACATCAGGATACTTAACTCTGTCAACCTCAGACATAAACATATCAAGGGGACGGACATAAGATCTGTAGTCTCCGTAAAGCGCCTGGTATACAACCATATCCTCTCTGGACTCTGAATGGGTTGCGATTGTTACTATCTGATAAAGATTTCCTTTAAAATGTCTGTATAATTCCTGTGGCTTTGGTAATGGTCTATCCACGGTAACCTCCTAGATTGGCTTAAATGCTGATATTTCGAAAACACCATTCAAAATATTATACCCTTAGGGATGTGCTTTTTCAAATGGCTTTTTTGTGGGGCGATGTACACCAGATAATAATCATTTCTACACTTATAACGTAGTCAAGCTTACCGGATTTAACGGCCTCGTCATTAGTGGCACACATCTCAAGAGTCTGCCGAAGCTCTTCGTAGCTGTAGCCTTTGGCCCAGTTGGCATATTTCCCGACCAAAAACGGGGCAATCTTAACCGCTGATGCTATTGCACCTTTATCCCTTCTGTTGTCGGACATTTCTTTTACCTGAAGCATGATATTAAACTGCCTGGTGATAAGGGCCAGTATCTTGGCCGGAGGCTCTTTAAGAGCAAGCAGATCGTAGTAAAGATTAATGGCTGTTTTCTGCTTCTTTTCAACGATAGCATCTGTCATTGCAAAGATGCGGCTGGTAAGCCAGTTGGCGCACACTGCCTCGATGTCTTCCTCAGTTATCTGATCTTTGTCGATGCAGTAGCAAACGAGTTTTTCTATCTCCGTGCTGATATTTGCCATGTCTGTGCCAACTCTGTCAAGGAAAACAGCTACAGCTCTGGGAGAAATGCTCTTGTTTTCTCCTGCAACCTTTGAGGTTATCCAGCGTCTTAAAGTATCCTCATCCTGAACATCACAGCTAAGCTCAAAACCTGATTTTGAAAGAGCCTTATAAATATCCTTTCTCTTATCAAGCTCCTTTTCTACGAATATAATAACAGCTGTTTCAGCAGGACTCTTCAGGTAATCGGCAAGCTCCGGACAGCCATCCTTAAAAAAGCCACTGTCCTCAATCAGGATCACTCTTCTTTCCGCCAAAAATGGCATTGTCTCGGCCATATCTATGATCTCAAGGGGATTACAGCCATCACCTTCATATCTCGTAAAATTCATAGAAGAAGCATCTGCCCCAAGTGCCTTCAAAAGCTTATCTCTGCTCTGGTATCTCAGATATGCTTCTTCTCCGCATATAAGGTAACAGGACTTAAATGTTCCGTTTTTTATATCCTCATTAAATTGCCTTATTTTGACCTGAAAGTCCGATGTTTTCGTCGCCATCTTTTCCCTGCTTTTCAAAATAGTTATATAATGCACTGATTCCGAAGCACAGAATTCCGCTCACGAGATAGCTCAGTGCCTTTATTACGGAATTATCAAAGCTGATATCCACAACAATAAATTTTACAACAAAAACCATGGTAAGTACCAGTCCGAAAATCCTGAGCTCTTTGGCAAGAAGTCTGTTTTTAAAGCCAAGTGCAATACAGATGACTGAAAACAGTATCATGAAAACACTTGTTACGAATGAAGGAGCATTAAAGGTTGACAGTGCAAAAAGTAATATAGTTCCGAGCTTAATGCCGGCGTATAGATATCTGCCCTTTGCCCCCTTCTCTCCGATAGGGAGATTGATGCAGGCAATAAGAACTGTAACAACCAGGTAAACAACTTTTATGAAAGGCTGGCTTGCATCATTCATGAGCCATAATCCATAGGAAATAAACACAACATTTAAAATATCCATGACCAGATGCACTTCCTTTCTGTCGGCTTTTTTAAGCATTACTGCATTTATCGCACAGACTGCCACAAAAGTAACCAGTGTTATTATACTTCTGTAGTCATAAAGTGCAGGTTGCTCCGAAAGCTCAGCACTGAAAGCAAATATCCAAAATATCAGGTTGACATGGCTGATAGCTTTAAATACCACCGAGTTGTTATTTACAAAGAATTCAGCAAAGGCTGCAAAAGCTGACAGAATAAGGGCAACTGCCAAAAACAGAAGTCCGCTTTCCGCAAAAAGACCGGCGAAAGCGAGAATAAGTACTATACAATAGCCCTGAATCTTTACTGCCAGATCATCCTTAAGCACAGCATAAACAACAAAAAGAGCATACACAGCAAGAAGGATTCCGGTATTAAAGAAGCTCTTCATCTCACCAAGAGCAAACAGTCCTCCGGCGCAAAGCATAACACTTGAAGCTATTATGTTTAAGATAGATTCATCGCTCCTATCTCCAAGTACTCTCTTATATATATTGAGTGCTTCAAGAATAACAGCCGGTATGACAATAGCCGCAAAGGTAAAGCCTGAAGGAAGCTTTAGCTTTCCATTTAGTATCAGGAAGGAACACAGGAACAATACACAGTTAAGTAGTGCCAGATAAAAATACTCTTTTTTACTGTTATTAAGATCTGTAAGGATATATGTAATAAACTGTCCAAATGCAAATATGCATGAGACTGCACCAACAATGAATATCTCTTTTTCATTCCTGAAATTGGAAGTAAGTATCATCTGGAAAGTAAAAATGGCAACTGCATTGATAATGCTCTGAACCTTCCTCTTATTTCCGTCCTTCCAGAAAACAGCCTGATATACACCTCCAATGATAATCACATATAAAAGCATCGGTATGATCAGCTTGCTGTCATCAAGTCCGCCGGAAAAGAATACAGAAACCATATATCCAAGATTTCCGATTGCCAGGAACAGCCAATCATGTCTCTTACTGCCAAGTGCTATGATAACTCCGGCCCAGATAGCAAGAAGCACATACATAGCAACTGAACTTATTGCATCAAAGCTTACTTTTGTCACAACTATCGAAAGATATATGCAAACAGTTCCGCAGGCCATAAGAGCTGTAAAGAACGTGTTCTTTGGTTTCTTTTTGCTAAGAACAAAGCCGGCTGTTGTGACTGCGATGCTTGCTATAAACATAAGCGCAATCTTAATCGTATCGGTTAAATAGGGCAACAATAATTTTGCGAATGTGATAAGCGCGATAAATACCAAAAGGCTGGCTACAGCACCCATGAGTATCTTTCCTACCCATGACTCTGTACTTGTATTCTCGGGTTTTTTAAGCCACTGTGCTCGCTGAGCTTTTTGATGCTGCTGTGGATTTGAAATCTGCTGCGGATTTGAAGCCGGTTGTGGATTTGGAACCGGTTGTAAGTTTTGAACCGGTTGCATCCTTGAAACAGCCTGATAATAAACAGGCTGTTGATTTTGATAAATCTGCTGATCTTGATAATACTGCGGATTCTGATAGAAGTGAGGACTCTGATATCCGCTTCGTTTCAGATCCTCAATCTGCCTTTCAGCGTTTTTTAGCCCCATCTCAAGATCAGAGGCCTTCTGTTTTAACTCCTGAAGATTTCTCTCCAGCTCCTCAACTTTTTTCATGTTCTCCATAAGAAATACAATCCCCTTTTGTATTTTTTGAACTTCCAAGTAGATTTTAACAATCTCGCACGGTAATAACAATCTTTATAAAGCCAAAAAAATGCTGTTTAAAGCGCTAATTGTGCGCATTTACTTCTTCTAATTCGATATAAGGTCGGATTTTAAGCTTTTTGCCATCAAATTCGGCAGAAATCTCGCCGCATTCATCTGTCCTAAGCACCGTAGTACCGCAGTCCTCCAGCCTTTCGAGAAGCTGTTTATGAGGATGTCCATAGGAATTACCTTCTCCGCAGCTTATTAATGCATACTTTGGCTTTAAGAGCCTTAAAAATTCTTCATCCGTGGTATATTCAGAGCCATGATGAGCCACCTTTAGAAGCGTGAGGTTCTCATATGCCTCTACGTCGTTTTTAATTATGTTCACAAGCTTCTCCTGCCCTATTTCCTCGACATCTCCGGTAAAAAGAGCTGAGAACGCCCCACTTTTCATATACAGAACTGTTGAATAAGCATTCGCCCCGTCGTAAATAGCGAGCGGATCAGGATTGAGACAGGTAAAGCTAATACTGTCATCCGCTGTTTTAAAGCTCTTTCCGACTGATATGTAAGTTATCGGAATTCCCAATGCCTTAGCCCTCTCTTCAAGTTTTTCATAGTTTGAGCCTTTAATAACATCAGATATCTCCGGAAGCATAAGGCTTTTAATCGTAATTCCTCCCTTTTCCATATCATCCATTATTTCCAATATGCCACTGATATGATCTGTATCCTCGTGAGTTACAACAGCAATATCAATCGTTCCTATTCCCTCATATTTCAGGTATGGAATTATGGAATACTTTCCCACCTTGCTGTTTGAGCTGCTTCCTCCATCGATAAGAATATTGCTTCCTCCAGCCTCTATCAGAAGGCCATCCCCCTGTCCAACATCGATCATGCTTATCTTACAGGCAGGACTTATATGAAAGCATAGAATAAACATAGCAATTACCAGTGGCATATACCTGATAATCTCAGCAAATTCGTGCATTTTTAAGGTCTTTTTGCTTTTAAAAATAACCGGTGATACAGAAAAAGCTATAACTATCAGCAGATAGCACAATACTCTTAAGCCTCCTGCATGCCCCAAATACCAGGTTCTTCCCGGAATCAGGCTTGTTCCTTCACAAAAGAGCCTGAAAACAGCAAGAATAACCTGCACAATAGTCCCGGGAATCACTCCAAGCACAGGAATAGCCAGCCCGGTAAGAAGGCATAAAAGCCCTGCTATCATAAGAGGAGCCATAAGTGGAAGCACAACCAGATTAAGGAGGAATGAATATACCGGATAGGTATGATAAAAACATACATAGACAGGAAGTGTAGCCAGATAGATTGCAAAAGCTGTTAGAAGACTTTCTTTAAGGTATTTGAGCATACGGGTAAGACCATTTTCTTTTTCATCTGCAAAATGCAGCTTATTGCTGTCTTTTACAAACCAAAAACCAAGAGCAGGTCTTACAAACGCAATACCTGTTATCGCCCCGAACGAAAATAAAAATCCGCTGTTATACAGATACAAAGGCTGCTCAAGTATAAGCAAAATCGCAGAAAGAGCCAGCGCGGAAATGATATCATACGTTCTTTTAAATACAGGAGCCAGAAGCCTTAAGGAAAACATAATTACTGCCCTGAAGGCTGAACTACTCATTCCACACATGCTGCCATAAAGACACATAAATGCTATCGAAATGCCTGCGCCATAGACCTGCTTTAGCCGTAAACTCCTAAGGAGCTTATAAAGCCCTCCACCAAGTAACGAAATATGAAGACCACTCACTGCCAGAATATGGATTATTCCGCAGTCCTGATAAAGCTCCTTTATCTCCTCATCCATGTACGCCTTATCTCCAAGTAAAAGAGCCTTCATCACAGCGCTGTCTTCATAGGTAAGGCAGCTGTCCAAAGCAGCTTCCAGCCTGAGCCTTAAAGCTGTCAGGCCCTCTTTTAAATACCAGGTGTTATGATCAGTTTTCGTCACCTTCGCACCGTTCAATCTGTATGCAATTTTGAGTGTTGAATAATAAAGACGACTGTCGAATTCCCCCGGATTCCTTGGCTTATCAAAAAGCTTTACTTTCCCGGTTACAAGAACTCTTTCTCCAACCCGAGGGATATACTCATCGGATTCTGTCATATAGCATTGTATATATTTCAGATTATGGGATGAATCATCCGGAATGATATAAAAGACCGGCAGAATCTCTCCGGTAAAGCCCCTTCTGTACTCCCTGCCGGTCACACAGCCGGTTACGGAGACAAACTCCTTATCAGTTACTTTACCGGTATCTGCCAAAAGATTTTCCGAAAATACTTCAAGATACAAAAACACAGTCGCCGTAATGATCAGTGCAATAAAACATAACGGCCGTTTCATTTTATACTTCCTTTATTTCTCTTATTCTACAATATCAAGATTTCTTTCGAACTGTCCTGAAATCTGATTATCAAGCAACGTGAACGTGTCCGCACCATTTACTGAAAATACCACCTTGTTTACAGTCGGAAGCTCTGTAAGTGTGTTAACTATTGAATAAATTGTTGTCTGTGCAGTCGAGGTTCCAAGCTGATTCTGTATTCCCGAGTCAAAGTCCACATAGCACACTCCATCCTTTACATTTACACTGTTTAGCTTCGTTTCCTTGTAAACCGTGGGGTAGACAATACTGGTATTAGGTCCGCTTATAAGCTGCTCAATAGCAAGTCTCTCCATCGAAATATTACTGTTATAAACCACAGATCTGTACACCGGCTTAAGCTTGTCCCCGTTCTCTGTTGCAAAATAAAGCTTAAGCTCTACCTTTTCATAGGTATTTATCTCGTTACCCACATTGTATATAAAGGTATCTGCAGACATATTTCCAATAATATTTCCATAGTGGTCGGTCAGGGGCATTCCATCAATCTGGAAGGATACGTAGTCAACGCAATCCAGCTGTGTGAAGGTTCTTACAATTGCTGCCCTGTCCAGAATTTCGAGTGTTCTTCCAATATCTGCATACTTAGATGAAAAATTAAGTGTAAGTACCTTGTCTGTCAGAAGATAATTCATAAGTTCATTATTTCCTGACATAGGAGCTTCATACTGAAGGCGATCCGGCATGGTCCTTAGCAGCTCGATCAGCTCTTTTATAGCCCCATCGCTGTCGCTCTGAGAAGCTTTTAACAGATAATCGTCAGAGACAATGCCATTTTCACCCGAGTTGACATAATAAACCTTTATACTGCCCTCCGGTGGTTCCTTGGCTTTTCCGCAACCAGATAAGAGTACTGAAAAAAGAACAGCTGTCATTACAATATTCAGTTTTGCCTTAAGTTTATTAGTGTTTTTTAACATTGCATGCAGCCTTCTTACTGTTTTTTACCGGCGCAGATGAGCGGTATCTTTACAATAAATGTTGTTCCTTCTCCCGGTGTACTCTGAAGATCAATTGTTCCTCTGTGCATTATGACCGCGCTTCTGGCAATCGATAATCCTAGTCCCGTGCCTCCGACCTCTCTGGATCTGGATTTGTCAACACGATAAAATCTCTCGTAAATATGGTCAATGCAGTCCTCAGGTATTCCTACTCCTGTATCTATTACCGTTATGGAGAAATACTGATGGTCAGCATCAATAACAACCTTTACTGATCCGTTGTCCCTGTTATACTTGATAGCATTTTCTACCAGGTTCATGATAACAAGCGATATCTTAACCTCATCAATCTCTGCTGTAACTGCTCTTTTACTTTCAAGAGTAAGCTCAATGTTTCTCTGCCTGGCAATGGGAAGGAGTCTCTTTAAAACAGTCTCCGTAAGAGCGATGACATCAACTGAAGAAACAATAAGCCCTGAAGCCTTTTTGTCCATCTTTACCAGCGCCAGAAGGTCATTGATTATCTTGTCCTCACGATCGATCTCGTGGGAGATATCATTCATGAAGTCTCTGTACAGCTCATTAGGTACTTCCTCCTGCGCAAGCAGTGAATCCGCGATGACCTTCATGGAGGTAATAGGGGTCTTGAGCTCGTGAGATACGTTTGATACAAACTCCTGTCTGGAATCATCAAGTACCTTCATTCGACGAAGAAGCGCATTGAAAGCTTTGATTATCTGCTCAGTCTCATAGTAATTAGGACCAACCAGCTGTTCATCAGTATAACCGGCCTTAACGTCATTGATGGCTGCTGTGATTCTGTCAAAGGGTTTAAGCAGAACATAGGAAACTATAGCAGCAAAAACCAGGATGATCATAATAATGATGACCTCCAAAGTAGTCGCTCTTCTTCCAAGAATATTCATGGTAGTTTCAATGGTATCCGTGGACACACTGGTAAGAAGCACGCCCCTTACCACTACTGCAGTATCTCCCATCTCAAACACATCTTTTTCCTGGATAAGCTGAGTCTCAATAATAGGAGTGATCATCTCGATATAGCCGTTTGACTTATCAAACTTCGAGATAGCACCTCTCTGCCCTTTTTTCAGACAGTCAACAACCTCTTCGGAAATGATGATCTTACCCTGGCTGATATTGTAGGTGTCCTTTACAACCTTAAGGTCATCATTGATGACCATTACTCTTCCATCGTAAAGATTCGCCAGCATATCAAGCTCGGCATTGATAACCTCTGAAGAAGTATCCTGTAAATAATTGTATGCGATAAGGTGATTTGCCAGGATTTTCAACTGAGTCTGAACCTCAGTTGATTTGACATTGACCGCGCGAGATTCGTAACTGTCCAAAATTACTGCATGCATAACAAGACAGGAAACCAGTCCTGTTATAAAGACAATTACGAAGAATCGCACTCTCAGACTCTTTAATACATTTCGTATACTAAGCTGTTTAAAAAATTGCGCCATAATAATCTATCAGGCTTGAAAATAGTATCCGCTTCCCCACTTGGTCCTAACGTATCTGGGCTCACTTGGAGTGCTTTCAAGCTTTTCCCTCAGTCTTCTGATATGAACATCTACAGTTCTCTCATCACCGGGATATTCCGTACCCCAGATTGTTGTAAGCAGTTCTTCTCTTGAGTAAACCTTCCCGGGGTTAGATGCCAGAAGCTCCAAAAGCTCATATTCTCTACTGGTGACGTTGATTTCCTTCTCCCCGACAAATACTCTTCTGTATTCCTCATTAAGACGAAGATCGCCGTACTCAATATCCCCTTTACCCTGAGGAGCCTTGGTAGCTCTTCTCATAATAGCTTTAATCCTTGCCTTGACCTCAAGTATATTGAAGGGCTTGGTGATATAGTCGTCAGCGCCATACTCAAGTCCAAGGATTTTATCCATGTCATCGCCCTTGGCAGTAAGCATGATGATAGGCACATTTGAAAACTCTCTTATCTGCTGGCACACTTCAAAACCTGTCAGCTTGGGAAGCATAACATCAAGAAGTATTATGTCATACTCCTTGGCTCTCGCCATATCCACAGCCTCCTGGCCATCATAAGCGCAGTCAACAGAAATATCATCCTGTTCAAGGCTGAACTTTATGCCCTTAACTATAACCTTTTCATCATCAACTACAAGTGCTTTCTTACTCATAATTCACCAATCCTGTAAATCAAACCGTTATTGAATCCTTGATCTTGGAAAAAAGCTTTTCCTTGATTCCTGTGATATTCATAATATCTTCAATCTTCTTGAACTTCCCGTTCTTTTCACGGTAATCAATAATCCTGCCGGCAATGCTCTCTCCTATCCCCGGCAGACTCATAAGCTGCTCTTTGGTTGCGCTGTTGATATTTATCAAAGAATTATCTTTCACAGAAGTCTCAAAAGTCTCAGAAACATCAAAATCCGGCATTTCCTGCGCTGCCCCTGATGCTGTCTCACTCACGGTAGGAATCTTAAGCTTAATGCCATCCGATAGTGGTGCTGCCAGATTGACATAGGTAGTGTCAGCATCCTCCGTAAAGCCCCCTGCTGCTTCAACTGCGCTGTTTATCCTATCTCCGGAAAAAAGTTCATACACTCCGGGCGTCTTAACAGCTCCGCAGACATACACAACCATGATCTCAGGCTCTTTATCCACCGGTGCCTCATTTTCCAAAGCGATAGAAGCTTCTGTGCTTGCAAAAGCCGGTGCCTGCGCAGTCTCAGAGACCAAAACATCCTCCAAAACCACCTCAGATGTGGCTGCTGAGCAGCCTGTCAGGCACATAAGTGCCGCCAATATAGTTATAATTTTTCTTCGCATGTATCCTCCTAAGGAGGGCCCCGCCATGCTTTTTTATTCTAATTTATTGGAATTATTTATGCAAGCCAATATAAATATCAATCAGACTCTTCTGAAAGCCCCTGTGTTATATCCACGTTCTGAGGATCCGGCAAAGTATCTATCTTGTAGTCTTCACCGGTAATCTGGGTCATTATGCTCTGAGCAACCTTCTTGAGAGTTGAATTACAGTCCTCACCATTCCAGATCTCAGTAAAAGCTATCTCAAGCTCCATCCAGAGGTTACTGGTCTCAATGGTCTTTGGCATCGGAACAGAATCGTTGTAAACATCCACGAAGGTTCTGATATTCTTATCAGGATATTTTACTCCGTAGTGGGCAGAAACCTTACCTGCCATAGTGTAAATATCGCCTGAATTATCGTTGCAGATGTATCTGGCCACCTGATTGGCCTGTGCATAATGCTCTGAATAGCCGTTTACAACAAGGCACTGGGTAACTGACATGGTTCTTGTTCCAAAGTCCTCTGTAAGTCCCGGCATATCAGCGACAGCGAATTCATATTCACATTCACCTGCATCCTGAGCCTTTGCAATTTTTGAAAGAATGTCTGTTGTTGCAACAGTAAATACAATCTTGCCATCAATGAAGTCCTTAACTACTTTGTCGTAGTCTATATCCTTGGCATCAATAGCAAAGAACTGATTAAGCTGCTGATAAATCTTCATGCAGCTGATGGTATCTGTATTGTAGATATCAAGCTGATCCACGTCGTCTCCGGCGCTTCCGCCAACATTCATATAATTACCTACAAAAAAGTAATTATAGAAAATATCAGTAACGTCCCATTTAAATACGGCTTCTACCTGCTCAGGAGCATTGTAGTTCTGTGAAAATGCCAGAATATCAGAAATAGTAAGAGGAAGACTCTCCTCTACAACTTCATCGATCATGCCCTGGGTGATAGTGCTCTCATTTCCTGCCTCAGCTTCAGCTTCTTCCAGAGAAGCTTCCTGCGTAGCACTGTCCGCTTCTGCCTGAGCTGCCTCGCCTTCTGCTGCGTCTATCTCGGACTGCATTTTCTCCTTGGCCATCTCCTCGAGATAAGTCTTGTTGTAGATAAGTGAGCTGGTCTCAAAGTAAAGAGGATAAGCAATATACTTGCCCTTATAGGTCACGGAATTGATAGCTGCTGTGGGGAACATCTCCTCATCAAGATAGATATCTCCATTATCAATCTCCATGGCTAGTCCGGCAAGATTTGCCTTTTCCAGCGAATCGTTTGTAATTATATAAAGATCCGGATAATTTTCATCATCGACTGATGCTTTGTTGATAGCCTCAAGATATTCAAGTCCCGATACCAGAACCGGCTCGACCCTGACGCTATTATTAGACTCAGAAAAAGCGACAGCCTTACTCTGGAGATAGGTTGTCAGCGAATCATCCGTATACCAGAGTCTGATTGTCGTCTTTTCTTTGGTAAACAGTGACTTTTCTTCAAACACGTTCTGCTCGGAACGGGCATAAAGAAAAGCCACCAGCATAGTTATAATAATTAGAATTATAGAGAATATTCTTATCCTTGCTTTCATAAACTCCCCAGACATGAATCAAGGATCTCAATCATGTCATCCACGTTCTTCTTTGTAATGATCAAAGAGGGAACAAACCTGATAATCTCACTTCCTGCATTTATCAGAATAAGGCCATTTTCGAGAGCTTTTCCGATAACCTCAGCCACGGGTCTGTTAAATACAAGTCCCTGCATCAGACCGGCTCCGCGCCTTTCTATAATAAAGTCATACTTATCTTTGAGTTCATCAAGGCGCTTCTCCAAATATGGAGCCACCTCTTTCACATTCTCTATTATATTGTCCTCTTTAAATAAATCAAGGACTTTGTTGATGGCCGCGCAGGCAAGGGGATTGCCTCCGTAGGTGGTTCCGTGGTCACCGGCTACAAGGGAGTTCTGACCTGTTTTTTCATCAAGAAGGAAGGCTCCTACAGGTACGCCACAGCCTAGAGCTTTGGCGGTAGTCATGATATTGGGCTTAACACCGTATTTCTGCCATGCAAACATATAGCCTGTCCTGCCCATTCCGCACTGAATCTCATCAAGGATAAGGAGAATATCCTTCTCATCACAGAGCTTTCTGACATTCCTTAGGAACTCCTCTGTGGCAGGGAAAATACCGCCCTCTCCCTGAACTGTCTCCATAATGATGGCACAGGTCTTGTCATTAACACATGCAAGTACGCTGTCAAAATCATTGAGCTCTGCAAATTTAATATTTCCGATCATTGGCTCAAAGGCTTCCCTGTAATGAGGATTTCCTGTTACAGACAAGGCTCCGAAGGTTCTACCGTGGAAAGAATGATTCATAGCAATAATCTCATGATCATTTTTTCCATCCTTCAAAAATGCATACTTTCTGGCAGCCTTAAGAGCTCCCTCGATAGCCTCTGCGCCACTGTTGGTAAAGAATACCCTGTCCATGCCCGAAACTTCCTTTAGCTTCTTGGCAGCCTCTATGGCAGGAACATTGTAATAGTAGTTGGAGGTATGCATGAGCTTGTCAATCTGAGCCTTAAGCGCATCATCATAGTCCTTGTAATGATATCCAAGGGCAAAAACAGCAATTCCTGAAACAAAATCCAGATATTTCTTTCCGTCCAGATCATAAAGATAGACACCATCGCCCTTATCAAGAACGATCTGATATCTGTTATAGGTATGAAGCAGCGCTTTTTCGGCTTCTTCTATATAATTCTTCATCGCTTCGCTCATTTTTATGCCTCTTTCTTTTTCTCCGAAACAGCCAGGTCGTCTGTATCTGCCATGAACATGGTTCCAATACCTTTATTAGTAAAGATCTCAAGTAAAAGACAATGTGGAATCCTTCCGTCAAGGATATGCACCTTGTTAACGCCCTCTCTAATTGCGTCTGTGCAGTTGTTTAGCTTAGGAAGCATTCCTCCGCCAATGTTTCCGCTGTTTATAAGCGCATCCGCCTCTGAACAGGTAAGCCTTGAAATAAAGGTTGAAGGGTCCTTTATATCCTTGTAAACACCCTCAATATCGGTAAGAAATGCAAGCTTGTCTGCGCCTACAGCCTTTGCGATCGCGCAGGCAGCATCGTCGGCATTGATATTGTAGGTGTCAAAATTGTCATCAAAGCCGATAGGAGCAACGATCGGAAGATAATCATTATCCAGAAGATCATAGAGAATCTTAGGATCAACCTTATCAACATCCCCTACATAGCCAATGTCCTGGCCACCGGAATACTTTTTATTTACATGCAAAAGACCGGAATCCTTGCCACTTATACCGATTGCCTTTACGCCCAGCTCCTGAACCATGGTTACAAGCTGCTTGTTAACCCTGCCAAGAACCATCTCCGCAATCTCCATGGTCTCCGAATCTGTTACTCTCAGACCATTTACAAATTCAGCCTCCTTACCAACCTTCGATACCCAGGAGCTGATGGCCTTACCACCACCATGGACGATGATTGGCTTAAAGCCTACCAGCTTAAGCAGTGTGACATCCGTTATAACATTCTTCTGAAGTTCTTCGTTGCTCATGGCACTTCCTCCATACTTAACAACGATTATCTTTCTGTTAAACTTCTGAATATAAGGCAGCGCCTCAACCAGGACCTCTGCCTTTTTCAAAACTTCCTGCATATCCTTGTCCATTTTATCTCCTCCATATTTATTCAAATCAAATACTTAGCTTCTGTAATCTGCATTAATCTTTACGTAGTCATAGGTCAGATCGCAGCCCCAGGCTGTGGCAGCTGCTTCTCCCTCATGCATGTCAACAAATACTGTTACAGCATCTGCCTTCATGATCTTAAGGGCCTCCTCCTCATCAAATACGATAGGAGTTCCTTTATCAAAAACCTTCAGCCTTCCGTTTGCACTCTCAAAGAATAGCTCAACATCATTCTGGTCAAACTTTGCTCCGGAATAACCCATTGCACACAAGAATCTTCCAAAATTGGCGTCGCATCCGAAGATTGCAGCCTTTGACAGGTTTGAACCAACGATGGCTCTTGAAAGAGTTCTGGCATCCTCAAGGGAGCTTGCATTAACAACCTTTGCCTCAAAGAGCTTGCTTGCACCCTCTCCGTCAGCTGCCATCTTTTTAGCAAGGAAGGTGCATACATATAAAAGAGCCTCCTTGAAGGTCTCATAGTCACCGTTTTCTGAAGAAATGGTCTCACACCCTGAAAGGCCGTTGGCCATGCATAAAAGTGTGTCATTGGTGGAAGTATCACCATCAACAGTGATCATGTTGAAGGTCTCAGCCACAACTTCACTTACTGCCTTCTGCAGAAGTGCTTTTTCAATAGAAACATCTGTTGTAAGGAAAGCCAGCATTGTGCACATATTGGGGTGGATCATGCCTGAGCCCTTGCTCATTCCGCCAAGATGTACCTCTTTTCCTGAAATTTCAAAGGAAACAGCTACTTCCTTATTAACAGTATCTGTCGTCATGATTGCCTTGGAAGCATCGGTTCCTGCCTGAATGCTGCCATCAAGATTCTTAGCGAGCTTTTCAACACCAAGCACCAGCTTGTCCACAGGAAGCTGCATTCCAATAACTCCGGTGGATGCTACTGCGACGCTGCTGTAGGGAACTCCAAGGTTCTTTTCCACAGCATCCGCTGTCTTTCTGCAGGCATCAAATCCCTCCTGCCCGGTGCAGGCATTGGCGATTCCTGAATTTATAACAACTGCCTGAAGAAAATCTCCTGATTCTACAATCTTCTGATCCCACTGAACACAGGCTGCCTTAACAACATTGCTGGTAAAGGTTCCTGCGCATACACAGGGCTTTTCAGAATAAACAAAAGCCATGTCTGTTCTGTCTTTATATTTTATATTTGCCTCACAACTGGAAGCCTTAAACCCAAGTGCTGCTGTTACTCCACCTTCTATGACTTTCATGCTATCTCCTATCCGAAACCTTTATTTATGCGGTCTCCCAAGTTATTTATTAAACACTGTCAGATTCTCGTCATTTAATGTAAAGTCGTAATAATTCATGTCTGATCTCAAGGTCCAGCCCATTTTCTGCCAGAATCTGTTACCCACTTCGTTGGTGACAAATGCATTGAGGCAGACCTTGTTTATCTGCTCTTTCTTAAGCTGTTCACAGCAAAAATGCACCATTTTCTTTCCTATTCCGTGCATTCTGTACTTCTCACTAACGCAAACATGATATAAACAGGCTCTTCGGCCGTCATGTCCGCAGAGAATAGCCCCTACGATTTTTCCGTCCTCTATATCCACAGCGCTTGTTGTCGGATTTCTTTTGAGGAATCTCTCGATACCTTCTCTGGAATCGTCCATCGTTCTGATTCCAAAGCCATGGATTGACATCCACAGAGCATAAACCTGCTCGTAATCCTCTATTGTCATTGTACGAACCATATGATCACCTGTTTTCCTTTTTGTTTCTCAAATTATCACGGGAAGCTGGGAGCAAGCATAAGGCCTGTCTCCTCCGGAAGTCCAAACAAAATGTTCATATTCTGAACAGCCTGTCCGGCAGCACCCTTTACAAGGTTGTCGATCGCACCCATCATGATTATTCTTCCGGTGCGCTCATCGATCTTAAATCCAATATCTACAAAATTACTTCCTTCAACCCATCTGGTCTCAGGATAAACATCCTTTTCAAGAAGCCTTATAAACTTCTCATCCCCATAATACTTCTCGTAGGCACTTCTGACATCTTCGCAGGAAGGAAGCTTTCCATCCTTTTTGACAAGCGATGCGTATTCAGTAGCCAGGATTCCTCTGTTCATGGGAACCAGATGAGGTGTGAAATTGATCAGCATCTCTTTTCCGGCTGCGTAACCAAGCTGCTCTTCAATTTCAGGTGTATGTCTGTGATTAGCCACTCCATAGGGCTTGCAGCTCTCATTTACCTCGCAGTAAAGGTTAGCAACCTTGGCTCCTCTTCCTGCTCCGGAGACGCCACTTAACGCATCAACAATAAGTGTATCCGGATCTATAAGTCCTTCTTTAATAAGAGGATAAGCTGTCAGGATCGAACAGGTGGTATAGCAGCCGGGATTGGCAACAAGCCTTGCCTTTTTAATATCCTCTCTGTTTATCTCACAGAGTCCGTAAACTGCCTCCTCAATAAACTGCGGAGCCTTGTGCTCTATCTTGTACCATTTCTCGTAAACTGAGACATCCTTTAATCTAAAGTCAGCGGAAAGATCGATGATCTTTACCTTATTAAGTATATCTTCATTAACAAGTGATGCGCACAGTCCCTGAGGCGTAGCTGTAAATATAACATCAACAGCCTTGGCCAGCTCTTCCATATTATCATCAAGGCACTTGGCATCTACCAGTTTAAAAAAGTTTCCGTATACAGAAGAAAACTTCTCATCTATATAACTTCTTGATCCGTACCAGACAACCTCTGCCTGAGGATGTCCGTAAATAAGCCTTACTATCTCAGCCCCGGCGTAACCGGTTGCACCAATAATTCCTACTTTAATCATCGCCTCTACCTCTTATCAAAAAGTTTTATGCATATTTTTATACACATATTTTCATATATTAATAGACATGCAAAAATCAAATAAACATGATTCAGTATACGACCGCAGGGTGAATTATGCAATAGCCTTTTTAAATAATTATGCATAAAATTATTATTTTTTAAATATTTATGCATTTTGCTGTTGCATTTTATTCATTCATGGTTTATATTTTATGTTGGCATATGAATTCTTGCCCTAATATAATAATGATAAACGAAAAAACAATATAAAGAAAGATGAGGAAAACAGTTATGGCAAAAGAAAAGGTTATACTTGCATATTCCGGCGGTCTTGATACTACTGCTATCATTCCCTGGCTTAAGGAAAACTTTGATTATGAAGTAGTATGTGTATGTATAGACTGCGGTCAGGAAGAGGAGCTTGATGGTCTTGATGAGAGAGCAAAAAGCTGCGGAGCGAGCAAGCTCTATATTCTCGATGTAGTTGATGAGTTCTGCGACGAGTACATCGTTCCCTGTGTAATGGCTCACGCTGTTTATGAGAACAAGTATCTCCTTGGAACCTCCATGGCTCGTCCTCTTATCGCTAAAAAGCTCGTTGAGATTGCAAGAAAAGAAGGTGCAGTAGCTATCTGCCACGGAGCAACCGGAAAGGGCAACGATCAGATCCGTTTCGAGCTGGGCATTAAGGCTCTCGCTCCGGACATCAAGATCATCGCAGCCTGGAGAAATGACAAGTGGACAATGGATTCCCGTGAATCTGAGATTGAATACTGCAAAGCACATGGCATCAATCTTCCATTCTCAGCAGATTCAAGCTACAGCCGTGACAGAAACCTCTGGCACATCTCACATGAAGGCCTTGAGCTTGAGGATCCTTCATTAGAGCCCAATTACAAGCATCTTTTAGTTCTTGGTAAAACACCTGAGGATGCACCTGATGCACCTACCACAGTTACAATGACCTTCGAGGGCGGTATTCCAAAGTCTGTAAACGGCAAGGAAATGAAGGTTTCTGATATCATCCGCACTCTGAATAAGCTTGGCGGAGAAAACGGAATCGGTATTGTAGATATCGTTGAAAACCGTGTAGTTGGTATGAAATCAAGAGGTGTCTATGAGACCGCCGGCGGAGCCATCCTGTACGAAGCGCATCAGCAGCTTGAGGAGTTGATTTTGGACCGTGATACCTATACAATGAAGAAGGATATGGGCAACAAGTTTGCTGATTTAGTATACGAAGGGAAATGGTTCACTCCTCTTCGCGAAGCGCAGCAGGCCTTCATCGAGTCAACTCAGAAGTATGTCACAGGAGAAGTTTCCTTTAAGCTCTACAAGGGCAATATCATAAAGGCTGGTACAAAATCTCCTTACTCACTTTACAACGAGAGCATTGCTTCCTTTAAGACAGGCGATCTCTATGATCACCATGATGCTGAAGGCTTCATCAACCTCTTTGGTCTTTCCTCAAAGGTTCGCGCTATGAAGATGCAGGAAGTTGAAAACAGCAAGAAGTAATGAATTCACTCATCTTAGTAATCGGATATTTTATAGTAATGAATGTTTTAGGGTTCGCCTTAATGGGAATTGACAAAAGGAAGGCGCGTATGCACGCCTTCCGGGTCCCTGAGGCGACCCTTTTTACGATTGCAATCCTAGGTGGAAGCATAGGATGCACAGCGGGAATGTACGCCTTCAGACACAAGACAAAACACTGGTATTTTAAATTTGGAATGCCTATAATTATTTTGTTACAAGTCGTTATGATTGCAGTTCTTATTTATCTGCCAATTGAGTTCAGCTTTATTTGAGGGGATTGGGCTACTATGCATATTGCAGTATGTGACGATAATATCGCCGACAGAAAACAGACCGAGAGACTTCTGGGGAGACAATCCGACCGTATCTTTAAAGAGACCGGTGAGAGAATCTACATAGATTCTTATGGCAATGTCGAGGCTTTGATGCACTATCCGCAGATGTATGATGGTCTGTTTGTGGACATGGTTCAGGAGGAGCCCACCGGCTTTGAGGTTGCAAAGCTTCTTGTCCAAAACGGTGTAACCCGCCCTATCATACTGCTGGTCTCTTCTGTTGATTACAGAAAGCAGGCGCAGGACTCAGACCTTAAGGCCGATAATATTCTTTTCATGGATAAACCCATTAAGGTGGCTGAGATAACAGCCATGGTCGATGAGATAAAAAAAGCTCAGGGCGATCCGGTAAAGGCTTTGGAACTGCGTGGACAATCCGGTACTGTTTATGTAAAAAATGATGATATAGTCTGTGTGAGAAAAAAGGGTCCGGAACTGGATATCTTCCTTTCGGATGGAAGAACTGTATCTCTTATAGATGATATCTATAATTTCTATGACCAGTGCGTTATTTTCCCGCAGATATGCCCCATTTCAGAAACCGGACTAATTAATGTAAATCATATAAGGAAATCATCCTTGTTTAGTGTTACAATGGACAACAACGAAACTTTTAAGATTGCATTTATATACAGAAATGCTATCAAGCAGGCAAAAGAGCTGATTTCGCAGTAAAAATCAGTGGGAGGTTTTATGAGTTATAAAATAGTTGTAGACAGCTGCTGTGATCTTCCGGACGAATATAGAAAAGACTCAAGATTCCAGGTAATACCGCTGATTCTCCAGATTGGTTCCGATGTTATTATTGATGACGAGACCTTTGACCAAAAGGCATATCTTGAAAAGGTAGCAGCAAGTGAAGACTGCGCAAGAACAGCATGTCCTTCACCCGAGCTTTATATGAAAGCCTATGAAGCTGATGCTGATGATATTTACGTTGTCACTCTTTCTTCAAAGTTAAGCGGCAGTTATAACAGCGCTCTTCTTGGAAAGAGTCTGTATCTCGAGGAATATGGGGAGAAAAACATCCATATCGTAGATTCCCTCTCCGCCTGCTGCGGAGAAGCTCAGATTGCCCTTAAGATCATGGATCTGGCAGAGGTCGGACTTTCCTTTGAAGAGGTTGTCGCACAGACTGAAAGCTACAGAGATGAGATGAATACCTACTTCGTTCTTGATTCTCTTGAGACTCTTCGAAAAAACGGCAGACTGACCGGTATGAAAGCCCTTGTTGCTACAACCCTGAACATTAAGCCTGTATGCTGTGGCATAAAGGGTGAAATTGTTCAGAGGAGTCAGGGCATTGGCATAAGAAAGGCTCTGGTCAAGATGACTGAGCTTGTTGCTGCAGAGATAAAGGATCCGGGGGCTAAAAGACTTATGATAACTCACGTCAACTGCTTTGAAAGAGCCGCTGTTGTAAAAGATATCATCATGAAAATGGTTCCTTTTAAAGAAGCTGTGATAGTTGATGCAGCCGGTGTTGCCACTACCTACGCCGGAGACGGAGGCATCGTAGTAACCTGTTAAAAGTACTAAAGGCTAAACTTTCAGATAAACTGAAAGCTTAGCCTTTTATTATTATAATTTTTTATCCTATCTTCCTTACGCTCTCCCCTTCTATCATGTGGCCCTCAAGGATCATGATTCCCTGTCTGTATCTCTCTCCACTGATTTTCCTTATAAGGTTCAGAACAGCATTTCTTCCCATCTCATAGGTATCAACTCCAAAAGTTGTGATCTTTATATCACAAAGCCCCGGAAAAATATAATTATCAAAGCCAACAACCGAGATATCCTGCGGAACCTTGTAGCCCCTCTCTCTCAGCTTTCTGATAAGCATGCTGGCTGCCATATCACAGTTGCAGACAAAAGCTGAAGGCATATCCTCAGGAAGCTCAAAGAAACGGTTATAATCCATTACACCTGTTTCGAGATCCCTGTCCGGAATTATCCAGTCCATTCTAAGGGGATGTCCGTGCTCAAGGAGCGACTTGCTATAGCCAAGATATCTGTCTGTGATAGCCCCTGATGCAAGCAGGGTTCCTACAAAAGCAATAGTTTTGTGTCCCATGTTAAACAGATAATTGGTCAGGCAGTAAGCTCCGTTAAAGCTGTCTGAAACAACAGCATCCTCATCTCCTGAATGGTTGCAGAAATCAAGGAAAACCATAGGAATGCCGCTCTTAACCTTGATCATATTAAGAAAAGCCTCATCAAGCCTTCCAACAACCACTATGCCGTCGACCTTCTTGTCCTCAATCAGTCTTGGCATCACCTGATTCTTCTCATTTTCCACAGAGACAACCTCAAGCATTGTAAAGCAGCCTCTGTCCATGGCAATCTGAGAAACCTGCTGATGCATTCTTGTATAAAAAGAGCTGTACTCACTCATGAAATTCTCTGAAATGAGCACTCCAATTGTGTAACTTTTGTTGGAAAAATCTGCCTTCCTGGAAACGGACGGAATATACCCCATGTCATTAGCCATGGCGTGTATCTTCTCTCGAAGTTCCTCGCTCATTCCCTTCTGTCCGGAAAGAGCCTTGGATACTGTTACTGTGCTGACACCGATTCTATCGGCAATATCCTTTAGTCTGACTGTTTTTGCCATAATCCCCCCTATTAAACTTAACAAATATAAGTATAAACTAATTTTAAGTTATATTTCAATTTACTAATATGTCAAAATTAAGCGAAAATATCGTCTTTTTTTGTCTATTTTTTTTCGAACATTGTTGTACGTTATTTTTATAACAAAGAGATGCTTAAGATACAGAACTTTTTGTGATATGATATCCTGTATGAAATAAGCATGATTCTATGATTCAGAGAGAACTATAAGATGATTTCCATTAAGATAAAAAACAAAAAAGTATTCATGTCCAGACTTCTTGCCTCAGAGCTTTTTGACAGCTATCTGGTGGAGGAAGCAGAGATCACAACCTTCAACACCTTCCATATTGACGGAAAAGTTCATAAGGACTTTTATAAAGATGATGCCTTTGGCGATTTGGAAGATGGACAGCAGCTTGGCAGCTACTCCTCCTGGAAGGAGCTTAAGCCTATATGCTTTGACCTTATCAAAGGAAAAAGAACTCCTCTTTCCTTCAAATTTGTGTTCTATCTGTCCGAAGCAGAAAAAGAAAAGCTTCTTGAAGCTGCTGATGCAGGAATTGCAAAAGACCAGGTAAAGCTCGGACTAAATATCAGATTTTCCGCAAGCGAGCTCTATCTCACCACAGGCTGCGCCATCAGTATCTTTACTCTGGATAAATCAATAGAAAAAGCCTGGGATAACTATATCCCAAGCTTCTTGGATTCTAATAATATTGAAAATGAAATAATGTAATCTTATGCCTTATACTTATTGAGTATCACAATAAGAGCATCATATTTGGGCTTTATCAGGTCATACTTTTCCTTATAGCCATCCATTGAACCTGCCCTTAGTATCTCAGTAAGCTCACATACAGGAGTTAAAAAGCCCTTTAAGCCAAGATTTGCACCAACGCCCTTAAGTGTGTGCACAGCTTTAAAGGCCTCCGAAACATTTCCTTCAGCCAGATATTTTGTAAGGTCGTTCATACTCTGATCATTCAGAAACTTAAACATAAATCTTGCGATGAGGTCTTCATTTCCCATGAACCTGTCAAGAATCTCGTCCCAGTCAACACCCCATTCTATCAGTTCTGCCTTGAATCCCGCGTCCATATGTCTCCTATCCAATAAACGATATAATACAAAATATATTTGCCTAATATTGATTTTACAACATTTAATTTTCTGCTTCAATCCCGGAGTGACTTTTTATGATATTTTAACACTTTATTGATTCTGCTCTGCAAGCTTACTAGCCTGATCAGCAGCAATAAGAGCATCGATGATCTCGTCAATATCCCCGTCCATAATCTGATCTATCTTGTAGAGAGTAAGGTTTATGCGATGATCGGTAACTCTTCCCTGATGGAAGTTGTATGTCCTGATCTTCTCAGATCTGTCGCCGGAGCCAACCTGACTTCTTCTAAGCTCCGCTTCATTATTGTGCTGTCTCTCCTGCTCAAGTTCAAAGAGTTTTGCCCTAAGTACTTTAAGAGCTTTAGCCTTGTTCTGCTGCTGGCTCTTTTCATCCTGACAGGAAATAACGATTCCTGTAGGAAAATGCGTAAGTCTTACCGCTGAATCTGTTGTATTAACGCACTGTCCGCCGTTTCCTGATGCTCTGAAAACATCGAACTTGCAGTCGTTCATATCAATCTCAACTTCCACGTCTTCAACCTCAGGCATGATAGCTACAGTTATGGCTGAAGTATGGATTCTTCCGCCTGATTCAGTAGCGGGAATTCTCTGAACACGGTGAACACCGCTCTCAAACTTAAGCCTAGAATACGCTCCGCTTCCCTTTATCATAAAGCTGACTGTCTTAATGCCACCAATGCCGATGTCTTCCACGCTCATGGTCTCAACGCGCCAGTTTCTGCGCTCTGCGTATCTGGTGTACACTCTGTACATATCAGCTGCAAAAAGAGCCGCCTCATCGCCGCCTACACCTGCCCTGATCTCTACGATTACATTTTTCTCATCATTAGGGTCCTTGGGAAGAAGAAGGATCTTAAGTTCCTCCTCAAGCTCAGGTATTCTCGCCTTGGCATCAGAAAGCTCCTGTCTTAGCATCTCCTTCATCTCAGGATCTGATTCCTCATCAAGCATCAAAAGAGCATCCTCTTCCTCCTGCTTGCATTTCTTGTATTCCAGATAACAGTTAACAAGAGGTTCCAGACTTTTTTGCTCTTTCATAAGCGCTCTGAATCTGTTCTGATCAGAAATAACTGCCGGATCGTTGAGCTCCATGGTAATATCTTCAAATTTTCTAATAAGATCTTCCAATTTATCAAACATAGTATGTCTCCTTAAGTGCGAATAAAATCTAAATAGTTTCAGCTAAACAAATTCTGTCGCACCTAATAGAAACAGGCTCTTACCACTCTGTAATTACCGCCGTAGTCCTTGATGATCTCAATATCATGGAACTTTCCATTTTTATTAAGAAGCTCTGTCAGGGACTCTCCCTGATCATAGCCTATCTCCATAATAAGATATCCGCTGGAATAAAGATAATCCTTGGCATTATCAATTATCCTTCTGTAGAATTTAAGACCGTCCTCATCCCCGTCAAGAGCAAGCCTTGGCTCGTAGTCCTTTACCTCAGGGGCAAGTGTCTCGATCACACTGCTGGCAATATAGGGCGGATTTGAGACAATAAGGTCATATTTTCCCTCGCCTTCTTTTTGCTCAGGGAAAAGATCTGTCTCAATAAAAGTCGCTCTGTCAGTCATCCCAAGCTTTTCAGCATTCATAGAAGCAACATTAAGCGCCTTTTTCGATATATCAGTACCTGTCATGGTAGTGCCATTTGTATAGTTCAGAATACTGAGACCAATGCAGCCTGAGCCGGTACAAAGGTCAAGTATTCTCATTCCATCCTCACAGAATCTCATAGCTTCCTCAACCAGAAGCTCACTGTCCTGCTCAGGAATCAGCACATCCTCGCATACACTAAATTCAAGCCCCATGAAATCCCATTTTCCAAGGATATAGGCCACAGGCTCTCTCTTTTCTCTTCTCTCAATATATGCGTTGTATTCAGCGAGCTCTTTATCAGATACCTCTCTGTCAGGATGAGCAAAGAGGGTGCTATGATCTGTTCCACATGCGTATTCTAAAAGGAGCCGGGCATCAAGCTTAGCTTCAATAACTCCGGCTCTTTCAAGTCTATTTATTCCTTCTTCGTAAACAGCTTTGTAATTCATTATTCCTTTTCCGTGTCGTCTGTTTCCTCAGTCCAACTATCGTCTACTTCATATCCGAAGGAGTCCTTGAGAAATTCCTTCCAGTCAAAAACAGCCTCAACTGACTTAATTGCAACCTTGACCATCTCCTCGTCAGGCTCCTTGGTGGTAAGTCTCTGGAGCCAGAGTCCCGGAGCTGAAATGATCTTTATCAAAAAGAACTCAGATCTTCCTGCAAGTCTGATAATCTCGTAGGAAATTCCGGCGATCACAGGGATAAGCAGTATTCTGATCAGCACCTTGAGTACATAGGAATCAACCCTGATAAAGAAAAACAGGATAATGCTGATAAGCATAACAAAAAGAATAAAGCTACTGCCACATCTCTTGTGAAGTCTGGAGCTTCTCATAACGTTCTTGACTGTGAGAGGTCTTCCTCTCTCGATGCAGTTGATGCACTTGTGCTCTGCGCCGTGATATCTGAACAGTCTCCTGATATCCTTAAGCAGGGAAATTGCCAGGATATAAAGAACGAAAATAAGTATCCTGAGTGCGCCTTCAATGATGGCTATCAACGAATCGTTTCTCACATACTGCTTCAAATACTCAGACAGCGCATAAGGAAGTACCATAAACAGTGCTATAGCAACAACAAAGGAAATTGCTGTAGTAAGCACCATAAGGAAGGTATCCTCATGGCCGTTGGAAACCTGTTCAAGGCCTTCATCGAGCTTAGTTGGCTTTTCTCCATCTTCCTCATAAAATGAAGATGAATAATTAAGGGATTTAAGTCCCAGGATCAGCGAATCAATAAAAACAAATATTCCTCTGATAAAAGGTATATTAAGAAGCTTGCTGCCATAAGCAATTCCATGATATTCATCAACCTCAACGGCAATTTCTCCGTCAGGCTTTCTCACAGCAACAGCATACATATCTTTATTCTTCATCATAACGCCTTCAAGTACAGCCTGTCCGCCGATACCTGAATAGTGCTTAACCTTACGTTTCTTCATTTCTTCCTCCGCTCCCCTTAATCGGATTACCGATGTAAAGAAAAAGAGGTCGAGGCCATAGCCTCAACCTCTTAAATTCTCTGCATCTCAAATTACTGATTGTTCATGCCGTATTTCTTATTGAACTTATCAATACGTCCACGAGCAGCTGTAGCCTTCTGCTG
>JAEEGL014016607.1_pt1 | contig 29918 bp, 26 predicted proteins | sample 9134231 | NCBI WGS metagenome assembly JAEEGL01 (sample SAMN16246548, study PRJNA631951) | gut metagenome | biome: gut microbiome; feature: rumen; material: fiber-attached | host: Bos | place: Iran: Karaj | collected 2018-10 | reverse complement strand
GTCCGCTTGAAGGAGGTGAGCATCGACGACCTCCTGCCGCGCGACGAGATCAAGGTCGACCTCGAAAGCGTCAGCAAAATGCTCCGCGGACAGCGCATTCTCATCACAGGTTCGGCAGGTAGTATAGGCAGTGAGATGGTACGCCAGATAGCCACCTTCGAGCCCGCCGAGATGATGCTCATCGACCAGGCCGAGACGCCCCAGCACGACATTCGCTTGATGATGCGCCGCCAGTGGCCCGACATCAAGGTGCATACGGTGGTGACAAGCGTTATGAAGGAACAGCGCATGGAGAAAATCTTCTCCGAGTTCCGCCCTGATTACGTGTTCCATGCTGCCGCCTACAAGCACGTGCCTATGATGGAAGACAACCCCAGCGAGAGTGTCCAGAACAATGTCTATGGTACAAAGATTTTGGCTGATCTCAGCGTGAAGTATGGTGTGAAGAAGTTCGTCATGATCTCCACCGACAAGGCTGTCAACCCTACCAATGTCATGGGCTGCTCCAAGCGCATCTGCGAAATCTATGTACAAAGTCTTGACAGGGAGTTAAAGAAGTTAAGGGAAGTCGGTGGCGAGTTAAAGAGCCTCTCGGCAGTTGATAGTTCAGAGTTGAAAGTTGATAGTTCCAGACAGGAGACGTCTCAACCTTTTGAACGTGCGAAGCACTTTGAACCTCTTGAACGCAGCTCAGCTGCTCTTGAACCAGCCCCTCCTGGTGGGGCTCCCTGCCAGTTCGTCACCACTCGTTTCGGCAATGTGCTGGGTTCCAATGGTTCTGTCATTCCGCTCTTTGAACGTCAGATCAAGGAAGGCGGTCCTGTCACCGTCACCGATCCCAACATCATTCGCTACTTCATGCTCATTCCCGAAGCCTGTAAGCTGGTCCTTGAGGCCGGAACAATGGGCAATGGAGGCGAGATCTTCGTCTTCGACATGGGCAAGCCTGTGCGCATCGCCGACTTGGCTAAGCGTATGATTCTGCTTAGCGGTGCCAAGAATGTCGAGATCAAGTACACTGGCCTTCGTCCTGGTGAGAAGCTCTACGAGGAGATGCTCGCCACCGACGAGAACACCAAACCGTCGTTCCACGAGAAGATTCGCATCGCTGCAGTCCGCGAGTACGACTACAAGAAGGTGAACCGCGAGATCGAGGAACTCATCCGCATCAGCGCTTCTTACGATGACATGGCAACCGTCCGTAAGATGAAGCAGATTGTGCCTGAGTACATCAGCAACAACTCCATTTACTCCGCCCTCGACATCGAGCTCCGTGAGTAGCTCAGTCGTTTCAAGGAGTTTCACACAGATTATTACCATCTAAACAGATTCGTTTAATTCCGTAAACATCTAAAAACTCGAAAGTTTCTATAATTCTTTATATTCTCACACAGATCTTAACCATCTAAACAGATTATTTTCCTAAGATGATGCTTTTGCTTGCAAAAGAACTTTATTCAAGAATAAAGATGTTATATTGGTTGAAGGAGATGAAAGTTCACTTTCACTCATCATTCAACAAAATAACCATCATCTGAAAAAAAATCTGTGAGATCTGTGAGATCCGTGTGACATTATTCTTTTCGATATTTTAGTCTTTTTCGCTATTTGCGCTATTTTCGGAATCCAAAATAATCTGCGAAATCTGCCTTATCAGCGTTATCAGCGGTGAGCGAAGCCAATGAAAGAAACCCTATCGAAAGTCTTAGCCCTTGTTCGCAACGAGTTGTGGGAGACACCACTCTTGTGCACGATCACGCCAGCCGATGCTGACGACGTGTTGCGCGTTGCCCATGAGTTGAATGTAGGGGGCATGGCGGCAAATGCCATCATCCGGAATCATATTCCAGTGGGCGACGATGGGGCGATGCGTGCATGGGGCATCCAGCAGAAGCACCTTCGTGACAACAAGGCCATGAATGCCGAGCTGGTCGTCTTCACCAACTTCCTCGAGCATCGTTCCCTTCCATACTACATCATGAAAGGCCAAACCTATGCAGCCCTCTATCCCCATCCGTTGACACGTTCCGCAGGCGACATCGACTTCTACTGTCAGCCCGATGCCTATCAGCGTGCCCAGCAGACCATTGAGGAGAAGCTTGGCATCAACATGGTGCATAACAAGAGCGAGATTCACGACAACTTCAAGATTGAAGGTTTCGAGTTCGAGATGCATTCCGGCCTGACCTGTCTGAGCTATCCCAAGCATCAGCGCTATTGGGACAGCCTCGTTGCCAGTGAGCTTAGCCGTTCACCCTATACCATCGACATCAACGGAAAGGCCATCGTAGCCCTGCCCCCGACGCTGAACGTCCTCTACGTCTTTGCCCACATCATGGAGCATTTCGTTGAGAAGATCCTGATGCTCAAGCAGTTGTGTGACTGGGCTGTGCTTCTCCATGCCTACCGTGACCAGATCGATCGTGATACCCTCACTACCCATCTCTCCCGACTTGGCTTGCTCAAGGCCTATCGTGCCATGGGAGCATGGCTGGTCCAGGAACTCGGCCTGCCCGAGGACGACTTCCCCTTGGCACTCACGTCCAGCGACTATCGCTGGGTGCCACGCCTCTCCGATGACTTCCTCTATTGGATAGAGCGTCGTCGGCAGATGCAGAAGATCAAAGGCCCTGCTGCCAGCCTCCGTCACAGTCTCCGCACCGCAGGCATCGTAGCCCGTCAGTCGTTTCGCTTCTTCTGGCTCGCTCCCATGGAGATGCTTTGGCGCATTCCCGATATGACCGTCTGGTCACTTCGGAAGCGTTTCTCAGGAGTTTAGTAGGTTAGGTAGGTTAGTAGCTTAGGTAGCTTATGTAGGTTAATAGGTTAGGTAGAGCCTCACTTGAAACTTGAACCATTCGAACCATTCAAACTACTCTGAACCATTCCAAATAATCAGTTTAGAGTCAGTTACCCAGTTTAAAGTAATTATATTCGTGTCTTTCGTGCAATTCGTATTCGTTTAATTCCGAAAACATCCAAAAACGCGAAACTGTCGAAAAACTTTTTGAACACGAATCTCTCGAATCACACGAATCTATTCTCACACAGATCTTAACCATCTATACAGAACCTATTTTTCTTAAGATGATGTTTTTGCATGCAAAAGAACTTTATTCAAGAATAAAGATGTTATATTGATTGAAGGAGGATGAAAGTTCACTTTCAGCCATCATTCAACAATGTAACCATCATGTGAAGAAAAATCTGTGAGATCTGTGAGATCCGTGTGAGAAACCTATGACCTGTAACCTATAACCCATAGCTTTGCAACATACAACCCATAGCTTTGTAAGGTGTAACTCATTGCTTCATAACCTCCAGAGCATAGCTCCAGCAGTCCGAAAGCATAGCTTTGTAATATGCAACACATTGCTTTGTACCATGCAACCCATAGCTTTGTAGGTGGTGAATCATAGCTTTCCTATAGCAATAAAGCACCTCTGGCGCATTGCCATATCAAAATAAAGTTGTACCTTTGCTAGTTAATAGAACAACAACGAGATACTGCGAGAACCATCGCTCTCTACGGCGGCATCCACATGGTGCTGCCCGTTACCTGTTAGCGGGTATTGCCACCTTCATGCTCATCCCCTGAGCGTGAGGATAGTCGTCGTATCTCAACTTCTCGCAGTTCCGCTGCCTTGAACAGTGACCCCGTCACTCTTGATTGTAGCTCTAAGTGAAAGGTAGAACAGTAGGAATTTGGAAAAGAAATATGAAATTAGAACATTTGGATTTTATCACGTTTTGTGTGGGGAGTTTGGCTGACGCATTGCAATGGAGTGCTGCGCGAGTTTATGGGGCGTTGCGGTCCACTGGACTACTCACCGGTTACATCATCCCTTGCTATGATGTACTCCATACGTTTGGTAAGGAATATCTTGTGGAGGATCTGACCCAAGCCCTCCGCGAAAAAGGAGTATTAGCATGAAACTTTACCACGCATCTACCATTCGGGTGGAACATCCCGATGTACAACATTCGCGTCCAAATTTAGACTTTGGCTGTGGTTTTTACCTCACCGCTATTCGTTCGCAAGCCGAAAGGTATGCTGAACGTTTCAAACGTCGTGGTAAAACGGCAGTGTTGAATGAGTATGAACTTGATGATGACCTCTCTGAGTTTGAGGTTCAACGATTTGAGTCATACGATGAACAATGGCTTGACTATGTATCCTCGTGTCGCAAAGGCTGGCCGATCAAACGCTATGATGCTGTTGAAGGCGGAGTGGCCAATGACAAGGTATTTAATACGGTCGACCTCTATTTCGCCGGTGTCATAACCAAGGATGAGGCCTTGGGCCGTTTACGTTATGCAGTACCAAACCACCAAATCTGCTTGCTGAGCGACGCCCTTATAGAGCGCCATCTGCATTTTATTAGCGCCGAAAAGATTTAGTTATGGAAGCGAACAAGACGATTTTACAAATGAAGTATGCTCGGGTAGTAGAACTCTTTGCTCGTCTCAGCGGCATGGAGTTAGAGGATGCCCTTGAGTTTTTCTATAACTCCGATACCTATATGCTCATGAGCGAAGGTGTAGCAGACATGCATTGTCGCAGTGACGAATACCTTGCCGATGAGTTAATGCTCGAATTATCAGAGAGGAAGTCGTTCCGCTAGAAAAAGCTTTCCAGAGTCTTTTGTGGAGGTGCATAGTGGAGTCGAACCGCTCTATCGTATAACGGGTATCGAGGGTTCAAATCCCTCACCATCCGAAATCATGAAATTCACCATTGTAAATATCGATAAGCAATCCCCACAGGGAAAGCAACGCTCCCTCAAAGAACGTACGCACGTAACGTTGCGTACGGCAGACTCTTTTATAGAAAAGATCAAGACCGACACAAAGGCCCGGCACATAGGCCGGTACCGCAGCCATCACTCTCAGCATGGTGGCGATGTCGAACTCTACCTTCGTCAGCATCCTCTCCCCAAGGTATACCCCTGTGCAGAGTTTAGCAAGGACGACACCGGAGCCCTCCATTTTCAAACACTCACGGGCGTCATCCCCCTCTGTGTGCCACGTTTGTTCTCGGCCGACGACATCAGCAATGTCAAACGTGTAGCCGCCAGCCTGCCGACAACCCTTGCCGCCTTCCTCGGAGCCGATGGCCAGAGCGTCGTCATCCTCGCCCTTGCCTCGCCCGACACAGGCACCCTTCCTGCCGATGAGGCCCTTGCCGACCAGTTCTGCAAGCTCGCCCACCAACGCATCGAGGCTGTCTATGGAGCCATCCTGCCAGTCGATGTGCAACATCAGGAAGTCACACTCCGCACCAGCATCCTCCTGACCGTCGATCCCTCGCCATATTACTGTCCACAAGCAGTACCCCAGCAGGTTGACATCACTCTGCTTAGCAGCATCGGCACAACACGCCCAACCGACGGAACGAGCATTGAGCGAAGCCAACAAAGCCAACAAGACCCTGACAGCGAACTCTACGCCCACTACGAGCGCATATACGAGCGTGCTGCCGAGGAAGCCTATGCAGAAGTGGCCGATGTCGTCGAAAGCCAACAGCGGGAAGCCTATCTCACCGAGCTTGCCTACCGTCTTTTCAGCTATGGCTTGCCCGAAGAAGAAGCCGCCATCCACGTCATCAACCACCACTGCTACCACCACCACTACAGCGAAAATCTCATCCGTGCCATCATCGCAGCCGTCTATGCCGAGCATCGCGCCCCTCGTCCGATGAGCGAGACCGTCGACATCAGCCTCGAGACGCAGCGGCTCATCCGGTTCCTCACCACACGCTACGTCTTTCGTTACAACACCGCCAAAGGCTGTTCCGAATACCGGCCCAACAACAGTTGGCATGTTGATTGGAAACCGTGCGACGAACATGCCGTCAACGGCATCACCATCCAGGCCCGCCTTGCCGGAGTTACCGCACGCGATAAAGACGTCCGCCGCTATGTCAACTCCGATTTTGTGCGCGACGATGATCCTGTAAGCAGCTACCTCGCCCATCTCTACAACCGATGGGATGGCGTCACCGACCATATCTCACGCCTTGCCCGTTGCGTGCCGTGCAACGTTCCGCAATGGGAGCAGTGGTTCCGTAAGTGGTTTCTCGGCATGGTAGCCCAGTGGATGGGACGCACCGGACAGTATGGCAATGCCATCGTACCCCTTCTCATCTCCTCGCAAGGTGCCGGAAAGTCCACGTTCTGTCGTATGCTCCTGCCCAAGGAACTCTCTTGGGGCTACACCGATAGCCTCTCCCTCAGCGAGCGCCGCCAGGTATTGCTCGCCATGAGCAACTTCCTCCTTATCAACCTCGACGAGTTCAATCAGATTTCGCCCAAGCTTCAGGAGGGATTTCTCAAGAACATACTCCAGCTTCCAGAGGTGAAAGTCAAGCGTCCCTATGCGCGCCAGCTCGAATCGTTGCCCCGTCGCGCCTCATTCATCGCCACCAGCAACGAAGTCAGTGTCCTCAGCGATCCCACGGGAAGCCGCCGCTTCATAGGCATCCAGCTCACCGGTCCCGTTGACACCAGCTATCGTCCCAACTACGAGCAACTCTATGCCCAGGCCGTCACCCTCATTTGGGAACGCGAGCAGTACTGGTTCGATGCCGCCGACGTAGAGGCTGTCATGGACCACAACCGTCAGTTTGCCCAGCAGCCCCCGGCGCTGCTCTTCTTCCATGAGTATTACGAAGTCGTTGCCGATGAGAAAGAAGGCCAGTGGCTTTCCCCCAGCGCCATATTCCTCACCCTTCGCAAGAAAGTCGGTGCCGCCCTCAATGTCAACAGTGTCAACCGCTTTGGCACCTTCCTGTCCAACATCCCAGGCATCCAGAAGCGGCGTATTGCCAATAGCTACCTCTACCTGGTCCGCCCGAAGGCCTAGTGTATAGTGATTCATTTCAAGTATACACGAGTATACACGAGTATACACACCTATATACATCGTCTAATCCATTGATAACGAATTCATTAGGACATTTCGTGTATATAGTGTATATAAGATGAACAAAAAAATAAAATTCTCTATGCGACGCTGTCGCATATTGCATCGAGAGAGTCACCATCGCCAAGGCAAAGTCCATGAAACGGACCGCGTGCATGATTTGCTAAAAGTAGGACGAACTATCCAAACGAACCGCAGTTTAGCTGCATATATTTGAAACTAAATACAATAACAGAATAATGCAAGATATTAAAATTTGTGTGATTGGCCTCGGCTATGTGGGCCTTCCTTTGGCACGTTTGTTCTCAACAAAGTATCCCACAGTGGGATTCGATATGAACCAACGTCGTGTAGATGCGTTGATGCAAGGTCATGATGCTACCCTTGAAGTGGCTGACGACCTTCTTCAGGATGCCATCAACAACCATGGATTTGTTTGCACCACCAATTTGGAAGCCATTCGTGACTGTAACTTCTATATCGTAGCTGTTCCTACGCCTGTAGACGAGAACAACAACCCAGACCTGACTCCTCTGTATGGTGCCAGCACCACCGTCGGAAAGGTTATCTCGAAAGGCGATGTTGTCGTTTATGAGAGCACCGTCTATCCTGGCGTCACCGAAGACGAGTGTATTCCCGTTGTCGAGAAAATCTCGGGATTGAAGATGAACCAGGATTTCTTTGCCGGCTATTCTCCCGAACGCATCAATCCCGGTGATAAACAACACACCGTTGAACATATCAAGAAGGTTACATCCGGCTCAACCCCTGAAATCGGTAAACTGGTCAACGAGGTTTATTCCTCCGTCATCACGGCTGGCACCCATCTGGCTCCAAGCATCAAGGTAGCAGAAGCAGCTAAGGTCATTGAGAACTCGCAGCGCGACATCAACATCGCCTTTGTCAACGAGTTGTCGAAGATCTTTACCAAGATGGGCATCGATACAAGCGACGTCCTTGAGGCCGCATCCACCAAGTGGAACTTCCTTCCGTTCAAGCCAGGCCTTGTTGGAGGCCACTGCATCGGCGTCGATCCCTACTATCTTGCTCAGTGTGCCCAGCGCCATGGCTACAATCCTGAGATTATCCTAGCAGGTCGCCGCATGAACGACGGCATGGGCGAATATGTGGCAACCGAAACCATCAAGCACATGCTGAAGAAAGGCATACAGGTGCTCGGTTCCCGCATCCTCATACTTGGTTTCACGTTCAAGGAGAACTGCCCCGACGTGCGCAATACCAAGGTTATCGACATTTATAACGCATTAAAGGAGTACAACCTCGATATCACCGTCTATGATCCGTGGGCCAATCCCGCCATCGTTGAGCATGAGTACGGCATCAAGGTGGTTAACGAACTTCCCACCGAGAAGTTCGATGCCGCTATTGCCGCTGTGGCTCATAAGAAGTTTGAAGGTCTCGATGTTCTTTCGCTCTTGAAACCTCAGCATGCCATCTTTGACGTCAAGTGCACCCTCGACCGTGCTATAGTTGATGGACGTCTGTAAATTACTTATAATTGACAATTGATATTTGAAAAATGTATAAAGATTTAAAGTTCCCAGAGAATTCGTTATTCCTCGTCACGGGTGGTGCCGGTTTCATCGGTTCCAACCTCTGCGAGGCCATCCTTAACCTTGGCTATCGTGTACGCTGTCTCGATGACTTGTCTACAGGTAAGCAAGCCAACGTCGACCTGTTTGTCGACAATCCCCGATATGAGTTCATCAAAGGCGACATCAAGGATCTCGACACTTGCATGAAAGCTTGCGAAGGTGTCGACTATGTTCTCAATCAGGCCGCCTGGGGCAGCGTGCCCCGTTCCATCGAGATGCCATTGTTCTATTGCATGAACAACATCCAAGGAACGCTCAATATGCTTGAGGCAGCACGTCAGCAAGGAGTAAAGAAGTTCGTCTATGCCAGCAGTTCATCCGTCTATGGCGATGAGGCACACCTGCCCAAGCAGGAAGGTGTTGAGGGCAACCTGCTCTCGCCCTATGCACTGACGAAGCGTTGCGACGAGGAGTGGGCAAAGCAGTACACCATGCACTATGGTCTCGATACCTATGGTCTGCGCTACTTCAATGTGTTTGGCCGTCGTCAGGACCCGAATGGAGCCTATGCAGCCGTGCTGCCGAAGTTCATCAAGCAATTGCTCAACGACGAGCGTCCCACCATCAATGGAGATGGTCGTCAGAGCCGTGACTTCACCTACATCGAGAATGTCATCGAGGCCAACCTGAAAGCATGCCTTGCACCTCATGAGGCCGCTGGTCAGGCATTCAACATTGCCTATGGAGGTCGTGAATACCTCATCGACATCTATTACACCCTTACAAAGGCTCTCGGCAAGGACATCGAACCCATCTTCGGTCCTGATCGTAAGGGCGATATCAAACATTCGAATGCTGACATCTCCAAGGCAAAGACCTTCTTGGGTTATGACCCCGAGTATGATTTTTCCAGAGGACTGAATGAGGCGATTGAGTGGTACAGAGCAAATCTATAGTGTTATCATTTGATAGATATAGATACTGTCATACCATTTAATGGCAATCGGAATCTCTTGAGAATACAGTTACTTGACATAATTAAAGGAATAGCTATCATAATGATAGTAAATGTCCATTTGGTTAGTGGACCATTCTTTTCAATAGGAAATACCTTTCATGTCATAGCCTTTTTTTTCACTGCAGGCGTTATTCACGCATTAAGTAAAAAATGGAATTCTGTCTCTATTAGTGATTTTTTTCAGCAGAGATTCTTACGGTTAATGTACCCTTATCTTACGTTAAGCATTTGTTATGTTTGTTTACATTTGTTGCTAAATATTATTAGAGGTGATGCCATTTTTAATGAAGTAATAAAAGATTCCTTGATACAGACGGTAACATTTAAAGGGATTGGTACACTATGGTTCTTGCCAGTTTTGTTTTTTGGTGAAGTTTTTTACTTTATATCAAAAAAGAAGGGCTTATCTGATATTATAATCATTATCTTGGGCGTTTTTTCAGTTTTTCTGTCTTCATATTTGAATTCAAAAGGAATCTGTGGCATCCAATGGTATGGCAATTACTCTTTATATGGCATTTTCATAAATACACCGCTACAGTTATTTTTAGCAAGTGTTATTGTTGCTATGTTTATGGGAGTCGGAGCTATTATATATAAATATCTTCCATCCCTTTTTGTCGGTATGGCCCTGTCCAGAAAGCACTATCTTTTTATTGCTATTATTTGTGTTGCGAGCCTTCTAGTTGATTTGTGGGGACTTAATTGGTATGAGGGAGATTTGCACAAACTGAATATTGGTAATTCCTTTATTTATTTGGTTTGTTCTATTTCGGGCATTCTGTTTGTCTTTTCTTTGGCTATCATAATAGAAAGATGCATCAGATTTCTCCATCCACTTTTGCTTAATTGGGGTAAGAATTCGTTAATAATAATGACCACTCATACCGAGTATTATATTAATTCTGTTGTACATGTTGCTGTTATGGCAGCATTGGCAACATTGAGTATTTCTATTGATAGTAAAGTGGTAAGTGGTGTTTCGCTATTGCTAATCATGCTTGTTGAAATAGGAATCGCATACATAGTTAATCATTCATTCTTGAGATATTTGTATTCTGTTCCAAAGAAAACGCAAAGTTGACATTTCAGCTTATCATTCAATCATTTGATTTATGATGCTTATATCACGTATCCTCACATTCTTGCATACTGTTTTATTGAATAATAAATTCAATACGATTGGCCAACATAGTAGGGTGTACTACAGGTCTCACATTATCAACACAGTATTGGGTGGAGTCAGGATTGGCATGAGTACCATGATAGGGCGTAGCAGCAAAGGTTACCACACCGGAATGCCATTCTACACGACCATACTGAACGATGGAGATACCAGTCATGTTACGATAGGAAATCACTGTCGTATTAATGGTGCATACATTCATGCCAAGGATTTTATAGAAATTGGCGATAATTGTGTGATAGCTGCAGGAGTCACCATTATTGACAGTAATGCTCACCGAGTTCATTGTGCAAACAGGACCATTTGCAGAGATACCCCCAAAGGGATTACAATTGGCAATAATGTGTGGATTGGATTGAATGCGGTCATTCTTAAAGGTACTACATTGGGTGATAACTGTGTGGTTGGGGCTGGTAGTGTCGTAAAGGGTACCTTTGCCGACAACACGATGGTACAAGGAAATCCAGCAGTTGTTACAGGTAGTATTGACATTAATAAGCATCAAACTATATAATGGCTTAGCCCAACGCAACGAGAATTTGTTCTATTATTTTGATACACGTAGTTGTTGAGTGCGCTGAACAAAAGAGGAATACATGAACTTCGCTTTATTTATACTTGTCTTTTCTTATATCCTGCTTGTCTTTCTTAATTTCAAGGGGTATGTGGATAATAAAAGCATGCGGATGCTGACTATAGTAACTATAGTCTTTTCCACACTGATGCTTTTTTCTGCCAACTCTGCAGATATCGATTGGAGCGAGACGCAATTGGATATGTCTGGATACCGCACTATATACGAGAAGTATAATGCACTTGAATATCGAGATGCTGATATGTACTATCTATTTTATGGTAGTATGCATCTTGGCCAATATTATGGCATATCTTACAGAACGTGGTGGACAATTATGAGCGTTTTGGCTATGATTGTAATACTCATAACGTGCAGGATACATAAGTATAGTTTGAATTTTTTCCTAGCTACATTTATGGCTTTTTATGAGATGGTTTTTTATTCTGGCTTTAAGTTCTTCTATGGTTTCTGCTTTCTTTTATTAGCTTATGGTTTTCTCCTAAGAAACAATTTAAAAGGAAAACTATTGTTTGTGTTTTTTACTTTTGTTGCGGGTAATTTCCATGTGATGTATTATTTCTTCTTGGTATTGCTATTATATCCAATGATGAAGTCAAGGTTTTTCATGGTAATAACTTTGGCATCGCTTTTTTCTCTTCTTACCCTGATGAGGGCAAGTGATTCAGCATTATCCTTCCTTCAGCCATTTTTTGATGCATTAGATAATGAACATATCAATAGATATACTGAAGCAACGGTTCACTTCTCTTTCTACATCGTTCTCTTCGTCCATTTGGTAGTAGTCTATATTGCGTATAGAATAAGAAAACATGCTTTACAGAAGGGTGTCAATACGGATATAGCCAATACGTTGTATAGTTCTGTATTGTTAAGCTTGATTTTTTGTCCGTTCTATACCATTGCATTTACATTTATGCGCTTAATTACAGCGTTTTCTTTTGTTGTCATTTTGGCTGGGAGCATAGTTTTAGTTGATTCTCGTGAATCTCGAAAGTTGTGTATGAAACTTTCGTTGCTTATGATTATTACGAGTTACTTGATACGAATAGCTACAGGTGGTTTCATTGAAACAGCAATCGTGCCTTATTTCGACGTACTGTAATCATGGATTTGTCAAACCGAAATAGCCTGCTGAAAGTCAACTCCCTTTCTTCTCTCGTCTATCAATTGGTAGTCTTGGTATGTGGTTTCATCCTACCAAGACTTATCATTGGCTATTACGGGTCGGCTGTTTATGGGTTGGTGGCATCCATCACCCAGTTTTTAGGCATCATTGCCTTGTTGGAATTGGGCATGGGAGCAGTTGTTCCCGCCAGCTTATATAAGCCTTTGGCCAATAAGGACGATGTTGCCATAAGCAAGGTAGTCGTTTCTTCCGAGAGATTCTATCGGAAGATTGCGCTCTTGATGGTTATCTATGTCATTGGGCTAACCATCTTCTATCCAACCATCGTCAATCAGTTCTCTTTTTGGTATACTGCCTCTCTTGTCGTCATCATCGCATCGAGTACGTTTGCCCAATACTACTTTGGCATTTCGTATTCATTGTTGTTGACTGCAGACCAGAAGCAATATATCACCTATTTGGTCAATGGCAGTACCGTCATCCTCAACCTCATTCTTTCATTCATACTGATAAAGCTTGGGAGTTCCATCCATATGGTGAAGCTCGTTTCCTCCCTGATTTTCATTATGCGTCCTGTCGTCTATACCATCTACGTAAAGCGACATTACAACCTTGACAAGCGAATAGAATTTGAGGGTGAGCCCATCAGGCAGAAGTGGAATGGCATGGCTCAACATTTGGCCTATGCCGTACAGGAAAAGGCTGGCGTCGTTGTGCTGTCCATCATGTCTACACTTGAGGCAGTCAGTGTTTTCAGCGTCTATTTCTTGATTATGTCAGGGCTGCGAGGACTGATTTATTCGGTTACTTCCAGCCTGACTTCGTTTTTGGGCAATATCATCGCCAAGGGAGAAAAGGAATTGTTGGTACGCAATTTCTTTAGGATTGAGTGGGTGATGCATACGATAACCATTTTGTTCTTTTCTTCCACTGCCGTTCTTATTCTTCCGTTTGTGAGGGTATATACGGCAGGCATCCACGATGCAAACTATCTCGTCTCAGTGTTCCCTTATCTCATGTGTGCAGCCACGGCATGTCGTTGTCTTCAACTACCCTACAATATCGTGGTGCAGGCAGCAGGGCATTTCAAGGAAACCCAGAACAGCGCTATCTTAGAACCCGTCATCGATATTGTCCTTTCAGTTCTGTTGGTGACCAGATATGGGCTGAATGGCATAGCCATAGGCATGCTTGTTTCAATGTTCTACAGGATGATGTATCTATCAATCTATCTGACACGCCACATCCTGCACATTTCGAAATGGAAACTGTCTGAAAGACTTCTTGTCGATGTCGTCCTTATAGTTTCGATCGTATGCTCATGCTCGCTCATTCCTGCTGGGCAGTCCTCCTATTTGTCCTGGAGCGTCATGGCCGTCGAGGTGTTGATTGTTGCCACAATCGTGACGTTCGTGGTCAATCTGGTGTTCTATCGACGCCTCACGATGGGCTTTGTCAAGGGTGGTTTTCAAAAGTTGAAAAGGTAATAAGTTGAGTTTGGTATGTCAGCAAAGAAGTTTCTCTTGCTTCAGAGCAACCACATGGCTGTTTATATGCTGAACGACATTGACAATCTGGACAATGTCGTCATCTATCATCGTAAACATGTTTTCAACAACAGGTTTCTCAATTTACTGTACAACATCCACAATAGCGGAAAGATTCAGAAGTATGTCAACCTACCATTCAAGTCCGTATGGAACAGGATCTTGTTTGGCAAACTATTGAAATCGTTCACTCCCGACTACATCGTATTTACCACTTCTTGGTATTCAGAATCGTTGTTGCGCTATTTCCGTAAGAAATGTAAGACGAGCAAAATTATTTTCAGGTTTAGCGATATGATAACCAATGGTCTTGGCAACGATTTCGAGACAAAGCTTGATGTCCTTCGAAACCAGTTCGATGGCGTGTTGGTCTATAGTCAGGAGGACGCTGAAAAGTACGGCTTCACCTATCACAGTGTAGGCTATTCTCCCATTAGAAAGGATTTGCTCAAACCCTGCAAGCAATACGATGTAGTTTTCATCGGGGCAGAAAAGGGACGAATGGAGAAGATCCGCCAAGCATATCGTCAGTTTGTCTCGGCAGGTCTCTCCTGTTTCTTTTATGTCATCTTGGTCAAGGAGGAAGACCGGAGGGACGATGGAATCATTTATGGCGACGAGGTAATGCCATTTGTTGATTATCTTTCTTATGAAGTTTCAGCCAGATGTCTGTTCGAGATTGTCCAGGAAGGTTCCACGGGTAGGACTTTCAGAATGATGGAGGCCATTATGTACAATAAGCTGTTGATAACCGATTGTACGGAAATGTTGAACACCGGTTATTACAATCCGGAGTATGTACAGATGTTTCATGATGTTTCGGAGATTGAACCATCGTTCGTCGCCAATGCTCCAGATACGGTTGATTACCACTATCAAGGAGATTTCTCTCCAGTCCGTGTGTTGGATTTTATTGAAAAGAATTGGTAAGTTAAGTCTGACTTAGGAATACTATGTGCTTCGTTTCGTTTATAGTCCCGGTCTACAACTTGAAGGAGGAAGAGGTTTCGGCCTGCATCTCTTCAATTGCCAATCAAACGGTTGCCAAGTCGAATTATGAAATCATTATTGTCGATGATGGCTCAAGCAATGGGATAGAAGTCTTTTGTGAAGCCATCGGCAAACGATTCGGTGCGACGGTCCTTCATCAGGAGAATCTGGGTTTGGCCGTAGCCCGAAACACGGGAATGAAAGCATCGCATGGCGAATGGATTGTTCATGTCGATGGCGACGACTGGGTGGATAGTGAACTCGTTGAGTCGTTGTTGAACAGATCTGAAAAGAAAGACTCCGACATCGTTGTCTGGGGATTCTGTGTGGCCAATGGCGAAAGGCGCCAGACGTTGCTCTTGAAAAACAAGTCGGCATTTAATGATGACTATTCGCAGATTCGAGAAAACGCCATCTGTTCCATCTTGGACTCAGATTCGTCTTTCGCTTCTTTGGCGTTGAACACGTCATGGGGAAAAGCCTACAGGCGAGATTTCATCAATGCCAACAATCTGTATTATGATGCGTCGTTGAGAAGGGCACAAGATGCGGTCTACAACTTGTATGCATTTAGCAAGGCATCGTGTGTCGATTATGTTGATAAGGCTTTGAATTATTACCGTACTGACAACGTTTCCCTGTCTCGTGGCTTCAATCCTAAGAATTACGACTATCTGCGCTTTACGGCATTGGCTGTGGAAAAATTTGCTGCTGAGGAAGATGTCTCGTTGAGGGTTAAACAGGCATCAAGCGTCTTTGTCCAGCGTTGCTTTCGCATGATCAACGAACAGTATTATCAGCATAAGGATAATCCGTTGTCATATCGTGAGAGGAGAAGACTATTTATGGAAGGCATCCAAGCAGAACCCTTTAAAAGCGCGTTTGCAAGTGGAGTGAAGAGAAACGGTTTGCTAAACCAGATTCCTGACTATTTATACAAGCATCAGTCGTTCTGCGGAATATACTTGTTCAATCAATTGATAAAGTTTGTAAGAAGAGTAAAGGCTGTTAGTAAATAATAACCAATCAATATTATTTTTTTTTGCGTATGGATATAAGAAGAAATATTAAACTATTGTTTCCTGATATTTATATTTGGAATAGTACAAGAGTTTTTCGGCAGCACGCCCGTATGAATGAGGAAGAGAGGAAAGCAGAAATCAGCAGATTGTACAAACATTATTTAGGGCGGGACTTGGATTGGACCAACTTGCAGCGCTATACGGAGAAAATGCAATGGAAAAAACTCTACGATGTAAATCCGTTGGAGAAAACAGCTTCCGATAAGTATGCGGTGAGGCAATGGGTAGCAGAAAAGATAGGTCAAGAACATTTAATCCCTTTGATAGGTGTATGGGATAAGTTTGAGGACATTGATTTCGATGCTATGCCAGAACGGTTTGTTTTGAAAGCAACACATGCCTCTGCAAATAACATTATCGTTAAAGATAAAAATCGATTTGATAAGAAGTTGGCCGCACTAAAGTTCAAATTATGGCAATCTGTTGATTATGCATACGCCAGCTTCGAGATGAACTATAAAGACATACCGAGGCGCATTATAGCAGAGGAGTATATGGAAGACAAAAATGGGGAGTTGCCTGACTATAAAATTATGTGTTTTGATGGAAAGCCTTATTGCTGTTTTGTACATCAAGGGCGTTTCACTCATCATACAAGGGATATTTTCGACATGAATTGGACTTTGATGCCTTTTACACAACACTTCTCGAATTCGGAGAATCCGATTCCTCGTCCACGCAATTTTGACAAGATGGTCGAGATAGCGACAACTCTCTCTCAGGGATTCTCTCATGTCAGGGTAGATTTATATAACCTTGATGGAAGAATCTATTTTGGAGAATTGACCTTTTGCGAGTCAAGTGGTTTTTGCGAAATCAATCCTGATGAATACGACTTCAAAATGGGCGAGATGTGGAAACTTCCGATAAAGTGCCAATCATAATTACATAGCAAGATGAAGATAGTCTTAAATGTTATCTTGGCCAAAGAGAAAGGAATGGGGGGCTTTAATGTAGCCGTTAATTTCTTTCAGAAGACTCTCGAAGACAAAGAAAACGAATGGTTTTACTTTGTCTCGACAGTATTCGATGAGGTAGTGAAGGGTTTGGAGAGAGGTTTGGATGCAAATCATTATTATGTGTTTCAACCTCAGCCCAATCTTCGATGCTATTTCAAGGACAGAAAGGCGATAAGGAAAATAGAAGATGAATATAAGCCAGACCTCATCTATAGCATTTTGGCCCCAAGTTATCACACGTTTAAGTCCGTTGAGGTGATGAGAAGTGCAAATGCCTGGGCTGTGGTAGGAGGTGTCAATAAGTATGCTTGGAAAATTACGCCCCTGAAGTTCAAAATCAGATACTTCTTAAAAGCCAGGATTACACATTTGCTGATGCGAAGAACAAAATACTTTATCACTCAGAGTAACATTGCCAAGAAATGTATCCTTCGCACCGTGAACACTGACCCAGAGAATGTTTGTGTCGTTTCAAATGTATTGGCAGAAAAATATCAAGGGATAAGCGTTGAAAAGACTCCTCATGAGGGTTTCAATATGGTCTATGCGTCATCACCGGCTGTTCATAAGGATTATTTGTTATTGCCTCAGGTAGCATCATTATTGAAAAATCAATATGGATTGAATGATTTTAAGATTCATGTTACCATTCCTGAAAATACAAATGCGGAATTCAGCAAAAGGATTCAAGGATACCAAGTTGAAGATTGCTTCGTAAACCACGGTTTTATGAATCATAATGAGTTGATAAAGGTCTATTTACAATGCGACATGGGACTTTTCCCATCATTGCTGGAAACTTTCTCGGGTACATTATTGGAGTATATGTACTTCAAACTGCCGATTGTTGCATCTGATTTGGATTTTAACAGAGAAGTCACGGAGGATGCTGCAATCTATTTTAAACCACATAGTGCAGAAGACTTGGCTTCAAAGATCTATGAGGTTTATTCCAATAGGGAAATCGAACAGGAATTGCTGAATAAGGCAAAAAATAGGTTGTCGCTATATAGCAACAACTCTGATAAATATTTAGAGACAGTCGGCTTCTTGCTGAGAGTTGCTCAAAAAGAATGATTCTATCAAAAATAATCATAATACTTTGACAGATTTTTGTGGGAATACTTGATATTTGATGGTTCATAGAGGCGTTTCTTGAACTAAAAAACATGAATAAAATTATTACAGCAATAGTCCTTACAAAGGACGAGGAACAGCACATAGAGCGTTGCATCAGGAACTTGCAACAGGTGTGTAGTAAGGTCTATGTGGTAGATTCTTTCTCTACGGACAATACTTGCAAGATTGCAGAACAATGCGGGGCGGAGGTGCTGAAGCATGAATACGTGAATCAGGCCCAGCAGTTTCAATGGGCATTGGATAACTGCCCTGTGGAAACGGAGTGGGTGTTGCGAATGGATGCCGATGAATACCTGACGGATGAGCTGATGCAGGAGATGAGGACGGTTACTCCTAACCTTGCGGCTGATATAACGGGAGTGTATTTCAAATTCCGTGTGAAGTTCTTGGGCCATACGATGCGGTTTGGCATGCTGCGTCCTGTTCGCATCTTACGGATGTGGCGTGCTGGATCAGTCTACATGGAACAGCGATGGATGGATGAACGCCTCGTATTGAAGGAAGGTAAGGCGGTGGACTTTAAGCATCGTTTTATCGACGAGAACCTAAATGGACTGACGGCTTGGACGCAAAAGCACAATAACTATTCGAACCGTGAGATACTGGTGGAGCTGGATAAGCGATACCATCTGTTCGACTCTGGCGAGGCAGCAGAACTGAAAGGAAGGAATCAGCAGAAATCGTTGTACTATAAGTTGCCTCGGTTCTTCCGTGCCATGGCGTATTTCTTGGCTCGCTATGTGTTGTTCTTGGGCTTCTTGGATGGCGTGAAAGGATTTGTATGGCTGACGCTGCAAGCATATTGGTATCGTTTCCTCGTTGATGCCAAGCTGATGGAAATAGAACACAGGCTGGGGGAGAATCCGACAAGGGAGGAAGTGAAAGAGTATGTGAGGAGGTATTTTGGGATAAAGATTGACGAAAACGAAAACGAAGACGATGACGATAACGATAACGAAGGCGAAAACGAAGACGATAACGCAGGAAGGAGTGGTTATGAAGGGTTTTGAGTAGTTTTGAATGGTTATGAAAAAACGAATACTGATACATACGCTGATATTCAGTCCGGATGGGGTGTCGACAGCATACCTGTATAACGACATCGCACTGAAACTGAAGGAGATGGGGTATGACGTGGTGGTGCTGACGACGACTCCGCACTTCAACATCGTTCCGGAACAGGTGGCTGAACAGCCAATGAGATGGAAGGTGTGGGGAGTGTGCAAGGTGAGCGACTTTCATGGCATCAAGGTGCTGCATGTGCCGCAGAAGAAATTCAAGAGTACGGCGTTGAGGCTGCTAGGATTCCTGTACTGGCACATCGTTTCGTTCTTCTTAGGACTGACGATTAAGCATGTGGACCTGATACTCTCGCCGTCGCCACCGCTGACCATTGGTTACCTGAACCTGATGCTGGCAAGGCTGAAGGGATGCAAGGTGGTGTATAACGTGCAGGAGATTTATCCTGACATCCTGCAGTTGAAGGATGGATTCGTGCTGAAGGCACTGAAAGGATTGGAGAGTCGGGTGTACAACGGTTCGGATGCTGTGACGACCATCGATCAGGTGTTCTACGATACCATCGTCGGGCGCTTTGAAGACAAGACGAAGTTGCACATTATCCCGAACTTCGTGGACACGGAACTGTATAGGGAGCTTAGTGGCTTAGAGGTTAATAGCTTATTGGATACGGGGATGTTCCCGGAGACGGAGAGCATCAAACTGTTGTATGCAGGAAACATTGGACATGCGCAGTCGTGGGAGCCACTGATAGAGTTGGCAGAGAGAACACGCGAGATGGCAGTGGAATATTTCGTGATTGGCGAAGGGGCCCGCAGGGACTATGTGGCAAGTGAGATAGAACGGCTGAAGCTGGAGAAGGTACACTTGTTGGAGTACCAACCCCGTGAGCTGATGCCCGCCATCTTGTCGTACTCGGATGCCTCGTTCATCTTCATGGATCCGGCATCTGACGGCAACGGCTTCCCATCGAAGGTATATACCATCATGGCATGTGAACGCCCGATGCTGATTCTGTCGGGTGAGAATACGCCCATCGTGAACTTCCTGAAAGGGAAGGGATGTGCGAAGCTGATCACGAATAAGAACTTCGACGAAAAGGTGGAGGAGATGGTGGACTGGCTCGCAAATACTGACCGGGAGAAGCTTCGGGAGATGGGGCGCAAGGGACTTGAAGTCATCGAGAAGGGTTACACGAAGGAGCGTGTGACGAGGATGTATGGGGAGATTATTCAAGGGTTAGTGGGTTAGTAGGTTAGTAGGTTAGTGGGTTAGTGGGTTAGTGGGTTAGTAGGTTAGTGGGTTAGTAGGTTAGTAGGTTAGTAGGTTAGTGGGTTAGTGGGTTAGTTGACTAAGCAATTAAGCAATTAAGCAACTAAACCATTAAGCAAAAAAAGCAAAACAAATATGAGTGGAATAGTGTATTCATTTGAGAAGTTGAATGTTTGGCAGGAATCTAAACGACTGGTGGTTGAGGTTTATCATTTGCTGGATAGCTTTCCACTATTTGAAAAGTATGCGCTATGCGACCAAATACGTAGAGCAGTAGTTTCTGTTCCTTCAAATATTGCAGAGGGAAGTGGTCGAAAGTCTTTAAAAGAGCAAATTCGTTTTCTTGAGATCTCGTATGGTTCATTGATGGAGACTTATAACCAATTGATTATAGCTGTAGAATTAATGTATGTCAGTAAGGAAAGCGTTGAGGCTATCAAACCCCTTATTGATGCAGTAGCAAAGATGATAAATGGATTAAGTAAGTCGTATTCGGAGAAACTTGAATCCCCAGTCTCCTCCCCAAAAACCACATCAACCAAATAAGCCATTAAGCTACTAAGCAACTAAGCAACTAAGCAATTAAGCAAACAAGCAATGAGGATTTTAATAACAGGAGTACACGGATTTGTGGGAACGAATCTGGTGAAGGTGCTAAAGGAAAAACATACCATCTACGGACTGGACATCGTGAGTCCGGAGAAGGATGGAGTGGAGAAGACTTACTCATGGGAGGACCTGGAGAAAGGACAGGTGCCCGACGTGGATGCCATCATACACCTGGCTGGAAAAGCGCACGACACAAAGAATGAAGCGAAGGCCGAGGTGTACTTCCAAGTGAATACGGAACTGACAAAGAAGATATTTGATTACTATCTGACTTCGACGGCTGGGAAGTTCATCTTCTTCAGCTCGGTGAAAGCTGCTGCCGATAGGGTAGTGGGCGAGTATGTGGATGAGGAGGTGACGCCAGCGCCGAAAGGTCCGTACGGGGAGTCGAAGATTGCCGCGGAGAGATACATCCTTAGAAAGTTTAGAGCGGAGAGTTTAGAGTTTAGAGACAGTGGAGAGTTAGGAGTAGAGAGCGAAAAGGCCTTTCAGAGCGAAGCGGAGAATGAACTATCAACTAAAAAAGTGTATATCTTTCGGCCGTGCATGATACATGGACCTGGAAACAAGGGTAACCTGAACTTACTGTACCAAGTGGTGAGGAAGGGTATTCCTTGGCCTTTGGGGGCTTTCGAGAATAAACGTACCTTCACCTCTATTGATAACCTGACGTTCATCATTGAAGGACTGTTGGAGAAAGATGTGGAAAGTGGCATCTATAACATCAATGACGATGATGCAGTTTCGACCAACGAGCTGATAGAGATTATCTGTCAGGCTGTGGGGAAGAAACCTCGTATCTGGAGGATTCCGAAGGGACTGATGACAGGCTGCGCAAGGTGCGGTGACGTGTTGCACCTGCCATTGAATAGCGAACGTCTGCAGAAGCTGACGGAGAACTATATCTCGTCGAACAAGAAGATCAAGAAGGCCCTTGGCATCGAACAGTTGCCTGTGAGGGCGAAGGACGGACTCAAGAAGACGATAGCGGAGTTTGAACGATGACGTTGACGATGACGAAAACGTTGACGAAAACGATGACGATGACGAAAACGATGACGAAGGCGAAGACGTTGACGAAAACGATGACGAAGACGATGACGATGACGATAACTATAACTATAACGAAAAGGATATGATGAACATTATTAACGAACTACTCTTAGATCAAGTAACGGCACAGGCGAAGGAGTCGCCACGCCTGAGGATGAACTATAACTTTCACGACAGGCTGGATGCTCCGGCACAACGGTTGCTGAACGCCTTGGAGCCAGGAACGGTGCTGCCGATACACCGGCACACGGAGACGGCAGAGACGTATGTGCTGCTGCGTGGACGGATGAAGGTGATGTACTTCGATGACGAGAAGAACCTGGTGGAGGAGTGCGAGCTGAACCCAACGGAGGGCCGCTACGGGGTGCACATCCCAAAGGGACAGTGGCACACGATAGAGGTGCTGGAGAGTGGCTCGGTGATCTTCGAGGTGAAGGATGGACCGTATAGGCCGCTGGAACCGGAGGACGTGCTGTAGGGCGACGTTGACGAAAACGTTGACGAAAACGTTGACGATGACGAAAACGATGACGATGACGAATATATTAATCGATGATGAAGGCGGGTATGGAAGATAAACGGAAGAAAGCACGAAATTTTAGAGATTATACAGTATGGAAAGATGCTGTTGACTATGCTTCTTTCGTGTACGAAATCACAGGTAAGATGCCGTGGTTTGAAAAGAAAGGGCTGTGCGACCAATTGCAGAGGGCTGTGGTTTCTATTAGTTCGAATATTGCCGAGGGGGCTGCGAGACCATCTGATTCCGACTTCACTCATTTCTTAGATATAGCACTGGGTTCTTCCTTTGAGGTGGAAACCCAGTTGACAATAGCAAAGAATGTGGGCTATTTGGATGATGAGAATTATCAAGAGTTGTTAACCAAGCTAGTTTCAATAGAACGCCAGTTGAATGGTTTGATTAATATGATTAGGCGTTGATGGTTAACTATGACGTTGACGAAAACGAAGACGATGACGAAAACGAAGACGAAAACGATGACGATGACGAAAACGTTGACGATGACGAAAACGTTGACGAAAACCAACAACACCGGGCAGTGTCATCGTTATCGTTAAAACGTTATCGCTTAAATAGTCATCGTTATCGTTATCGTTTAAAATCCATCTTTATCGTTATCGTTAAAACGTTATCGCTTAAATAGTCATCGTCATCGTTATCGTTATCGTTAAAAAAAACTTGTATAAAAAGTTTTTAAAATAAAGATATGGAATTACTGAAGATTGAGTTTATTTTTCTGGTGTTGTTTACCGTGGAGCTGATCTATTTCCGCTTGGCGGGACGGTTCGGCATCGTCGATGTGCCTAACGACAGGAGCAGTCATGAGGAGGTGACGCTGCGAGGAGGCGGCGTTGTGTTCTATGTGGCGGCCCTCGCCTATTTCTTCGTGATTGGCTTCCACTATCCGTGGACGATGCTCGGACTGACCATCGTTGCCGCGGTGAGCTTTGCCGACGACATCAGGTCGCTGCCTGACAGCGTACGATTAGCGGCTCAGTTCGTTGGCGTGCTGCTGGCACTCTATGAGTTCGGCGGTATGTATACGTTCGGCTGGTGGTGGTTGATACCGGCCCTGGTCATCGGTGTGGGTGTGCTGAATGCCTTTAACTTCATGGATGGCATCAACGGACTGACGGGCGGCTATTCGCTGGTGGTGTTATCGGCTCTGCTCTACGTGAACAACTACGTGGACAAGTTTGTCGATAACCGACTGTTGGGCGTGATGCTGTGTGCTTGTCTGGTGTTCTGCTTCTTCAACTTCCGCACGAAGGCGACTTGCTTTGCAGGCGACGTTGGGGCAGTGAGCATTGCCTTTATGATTGTATCGCTCATGGCGAAGCTGATGATGAGGTCAGGCTCTATCGGCTGGATTGCTTTTCTGGCTGTGTATGGCGTAGATGTGGTGCTGACGATTGGGCATCGCATCATGCTGCATGAGAACTTGGGGCAAGCGCATAGGAAGCATCTGTACCAGATTTTGGCGAACGAACTGAAAATAGAGCATACGGACGTGGCATTGATCTACATGGCCGTGCAGGCCGTGGTATGTATGGTGTATTTGGTGCTGCCAAGCGTGTGGACGGCATTCTGGTTGGTGCTGGCATTGTCAGTGGTGTATGTGCTGTTCATGAAGAAGTACTACCATCTGCACGAGGAGACCTTGGCCAAAAAGGCGATGAGCGGTACAGCAGCATCGGATTTGGCGAAACGTAGCATCCCCTTCTCGCCCCCTGACATGTCGGAGGCTGAGATACAGCAGGTGGCTGATACCCTGCGAAGCGGATGGATCACGACGGGACCGAAGACGAAGGAGTTTGAAAAGAGAATTGCAGAATTCTGCCATACGGAGCGGGCAGTGTGCCTGAACTCGGCAACGGCATGTATGGAGAGCATCCTGCGTGTGCTGGGCGTAGGGCCTGGCGATGAGGTGATCACTTGTGCATACACCTACACGGCTTCGGCAAGCGTGGCTTGCCACGTGGGTGCGAAGGTGGTGCTGGTGGACGCGCAGAAGGACAGCGTGGAGATGGACTACGACCAACTGGAGGCTGCCATCACGGAACGTACGAAGGTGGTGATACCAGTGGACCTGGGTGGTATCGTGTGCGACTATGACCGCATCTTCGAGGTGGTGGAGAAGAAACGTCACCTGTTCCACCCAGCAAACGAGATACAGGCGATGTACGGACGAGTGATCGTGCTGGCGGATGCCGCTCATGCATTCGGCGCGCAGTGGCATGGGAAGATGTGTGGCGAGATTGCTGACTTCACGTCGTTCTCGTTCCATGCAGTGAAGAACCTGACGACGGCGGAAGGTGGTGCGCTGACGTGGAGGAGGTTAGGCGCCTGCGGCGCTGGTTCAAATGTTGCTATGCAACGTTCAAATGTTCAATGCAGCGGAGCTGCGGTTCAAGGAGCTCAAGGCGCCTGCGGCGCAGGTTCAAATGGTTTGAATGGTTTGAGTAGTTCGAATGGTTTGAATGGTTTGAATGGTTCGAATGGTTCGGAACGGTTCGGAATGGTTGAGAATGGTGCGGAATGGAATGAGAAGCTGTATAAAGAGTTCCAACTGCTGTCGCTACACGGACAGAACAAGGATGCGCTGGCAAAGACGAGGCTCGGAGCTTGGGAGTATGACATCGTGGCACCTTACTATAAGTGTAACATGACGGATATCATGGCGGGCATCGGACTGGCTCAGCTGGAGCGCTATCCGCAGTTGCTGGCACGACGGAAGGAGATTGTGCAGCGATATGATGAGGCTATAGATAAGCTTAACGCTAACCTTGACGCTAACCATCAGGTGAAGTATCTCAACCATTATGGCGATAACCATCAGGGTAGTGGACACCTGTACATCGTGAGAATGCTGGGGCTCACGCCTGAGCAGCGTAACGAGGTGATCGTGAAAATGGCAGAACGGGGTGTCGCTTGCAACGTGCACTATAAGCCGCTGCCGATGATGACGGCATATAAGGCGATGGGCTTCGACATCAAGGACTTCCCCAATGCATACCACCTGTTCGAGAACGAGATCACGCTGCCACTGCACACGAAACTGACGGATGAGGACGTGGAGTATGTCATCGCGAGCTTCAAGGAAGCGCTGGGGGAGGTTGTGAAGAAGTGAGGAGTTCGCTGCGCTCACCGCAGATAACGCTGATGGAGCTGATGACGCAGATATTTTAAAATTCCGAAAATTGCGCAAATAGCGAAAAAGACGAAAAACTTTCAGATGATTAGTTTTTTTATTTGTAAGTATCTTGAGAGTGAACTCTCAGAAGTACTTCTAAATAAAAACAACCTTTGTTCAAGAACAAAGCAATCCATGATTTTCATCTGAAAGTGAATAGATTCGTGAGATTCGAGTGATTCGTGTTCAAAACAAGAGTTTAGTTTTTTCGATATTTTCGGAATAGAATAAAATCCGTTTAGATGGTTTAGATCTGTGTGAGAATAAATTCGTGAGATTTGGGTGATTCGTGTTTAAAATAAGAGTTAGGTTTTTGCCCACAGATTACACAGACGATTATAATTTACGATTGACAGATTGACGATTTACGAATATAATTATTCTAATTACTTTCCGATAATAATGAACACAGATGACACAGATTTTAGATAATTCTGAAAAGGATGCGGCTTTATAAAGCCTTGCAAACATGTTTTGCTGAGTTAATCAAACTCGTTTGTTAATCAGCAGAACTGTTTGTGCAGTCGTTTCGGAGAAACGCTTTATCCTTTTCATCATAGTTTTCGAGTCTTTCGTGTTTTTAGATGTTTTCGGAAAAAATCTGTTTAGATGGTTTGGATCTGTGTGAAGAATAGTAATGGATAGGTTCGAGAAGATATTAGCGCTGCTTAGATGCGAGCTGTGGGGAGAGCCGCTGGCTTGCGAGATTGCAACGGAGGACATCGACGGAATCCTGGCGATGGCGGAGGAGCAGGGCGTGAGCGGACTGGTGGCAAATGCCATTCTGGCCAACGACTTGCCAATCGGAGCACTGAAGACGGTGGACGTGTGCACGGTGACGAGGCTGCATGAGCTGAAGAGCCGCGAGATGAACCGAAAGGTGGCACGGTTTGCCGGATTCCTGAACCGACGGAACCTGAAGTACGTCGTGATGAAGGGACAGACCATGGCTGCGCTGTATCCACATCCGATGATGCGTAGCTGTGGCGACATCGACTTCTACTGTCCGAAGGACTCGTTTGCAGAGGTACAGAGGGTGATTGAGGAGCGCTTGGGCGTAACGATGCACCATAACTGGAGTGAGCGACATGATAACTTCGAGGTGAAGGATGTAGAGTTTGAGATGCACTCGGACATGATGCTGTTCGGTGCGCCGAGTCACAGGAGGTACTGGGATTCGTTTATCGACAAGGCATTGGAGGAGGAACCCTGCACGGTAAGCATAGACGAGAATGATGTAAAGACACTGTCGCCAACATTGGATGCGCTGTATATCTTCACTCATCTGTTCGGACACTTCACATCTGGCTGTAGTTTGAAGCAGCTGTGTGACTGGGCGATGGTGTTGTATCGCTATCGGAACGATATCAAGAAGGAGGAACTGGAGAAACATCTGCGAGGACTGGGCATGAGGCGCGCCTATCTGGCCATTGGTGCCTGGCTCGTGGAGAGGCTGGGGCTGCCCGAAGAGGCTTTCCCGTTTGCATTGAGTGATGGCGACCGCCGATGGGTGGAGAGGCTGAACAAGAACTTCCAGAAGATGAGGGGGAAGAGTCTGGAGTTGGACAAGAAGGTGGGAGGACATCACGTGAGCGTGATGCATACGCTGAAGACGGCCTCGCTGGTGGTACACCAGACTATGAGGTTCTTCCCGCTGGCTCCGAAGGAGATGCTTTGGACGTTCCCTGCCATGGCCGCGTGGTCGGTGAGGAAGAGAGTGATGTGAGCCTGTTCGCTGCGCTCACCGCAGATAACGCAGATGGAGCTGATGACGCAGATTCTTTGATTCCGATATAACGAACACGAATTTCACGAATAACACGAATTCTGGATTCCGAATGTTCGCTGCGCTCACCGCAGATAACGCAGATAAGGCAGATTTCGCAGATTATTTAGGATTCCGAAATTAGCGAAAAAGACGCAAAAGACGAAAAACTTTCAGATGATTAGTTTTTTTTATTTGTAAGTATCTTGAGAGTGAACTCTCAGAAGTACTTCTAAATAAAAACAACCTTTGTTCAAGAACAAAGCAATCCATGATTGTCATCTGAAAGTGAATAGATTCGTGAGATTCGAGTGATTCGTGTTCAAAACAAGAGTTTGTTTTTTTTCGATATTTTCGGAATATAATATAATCTGTTTAGATGGTAAAGATCTGTGTGAGAATAATATAGAATTTTTGGGAGTTTCGTGGTTTTGGATGTTTTCGGAATTAAATGAAAATGCGATAAATTTGATACTTTAATAGATGATTAGATATGAGTGTATTTAAGGACATTTAGAGTCCCTTGATAAGGGACGGCTATAATGCAAGGATAAAAACTAAAATTCAATATTATGTCAGTATTTAAGAATAAAACCCTCCTAATTACAGGTGGAACGGGAAGCTTCGGTAATGCCGTGCTGCGCCGTTTCCTAGAGTCTGATATCAGAGAGATCAGAATCTTCTCGAGAGACGAGAAAAAACAGGACGATATGCGTCACGAATATCAAGCGAAGTATCCTGACGTTGCACATAAGATCAAGTTTTATATTGGCGATGTGCGCTCGTTAGAGTCCTGTCGCTCGGCGATGCCTGGCGTAGATTACATCTTCCATGCCGCCGCCCTGAAGCAGGTGCCATCGTGTGAGTTCTTCCCGATGGAGGCTGTACGCACAAACGTGATTGGTACGGATAATGTGCTCACGGCAGCCATCGAATACCATGTGAAGTGCGTCATCTGCCTGTCGACGGACAAGGCGGCCTATCCGATCAATGCCATGGGTATCACGAAGGCGATAGAGGAGAAGATTGCAGTGGCGAAGTCACGCTATAGCGGTGACACGCGTATCTGTTGCACCCGCTATGGTAACGTGATGTGTTCACGTGGCTCGGTGATCCCCCTGTGGATAGACCAGATTCGGGAGGGAGCACCCATCACGCTGACTGAGCCGAAGATGACGCGTTTCATCATGTCGCTGGAAGAGGCCGTGGACCTGGTGCTCTTTGCCTTCGAACATGGTCAGAATGGTGACATTCTCGTCCAGAAAGCTCCGGCATGTACCATTCAGACGCAGGCTGAGGCTGTGTGCGAGTTGTTTGGTGGACGGAAGGAGGACATCAAGGTGATAGGCATCCGCCATGGTGAGAAGATGTACGAGACGCTCCTGACAAAGGAGGAGTGTGCGAAGGCTGAGGACATGGGTGACTTCTATCGTGTGCCAGCAGATAACCGTGACTTGAACTACGACAAGTACTTCAAGGAGGGCGACACGAAGCGCGTCACCATCGAGGAGTTCAACTCAGACAACACCCGCAGGCTGAACCTCGAAGAAACGAAGGAGAAGATTGCGAGCCTCGAATACATTCAGAATGAGCTGCGCGGAATTCCAAATGTTGTTAAATAACGAACACGAATCTTCCGAATTGCACTAATATGATAATATACAAAGAAGAAAGTTATAAGATAGTAGGGGCTGCTTTCGATGTATATAATAAGTTGGGGCATGGTTTTTTAGAGGCTGTTTATCAAGAATGCTTCGAGCTAGAACTGAAGAACAGAGGTATACCCTATGAGCGTGAAAAAGAATTAAAGATATATTATGATGGCATTGAGTTAAAACAATCTTATAGAGCAGACTTTGTTTGCTATGATAAGATAATTGTCGAACTCAAGGCTGTGTCTGCGTTAGATAGCACACATCACGCACAAGTATTTAACTATCTTCATGCAACAGGCTATAAGCTTGGGATACTATTGAACTTTGGCTGCTCAGAAGAATTGGAAAAAGAACGGATAGTATTATAATTTGTGTAATTCGTGTTCAAAGGACGGGCATAACGAACACGAATCTCTCGAATGAAACGAATGAGAGTTAGACTATCAATTGCAACAGAATCATATTCGTATTATTTGTGTAATTCGTGTTCAAAGGACGGACATAACGAACACGAATCTCTCGAATGAAACGAATGAGAGTTAGACTATCAATTGCAACAGAATCATATTCGTATAATTTGTGTAATTCGTGTTCAAAGGACGGGCATAACGAACACGAATCTCTCGAATGAAACGAATGAGAGTTAGACTATCAATTGCAACAGAATCATATTCGTATTATTTGTGTAATTCGTGTTCAAAG
>JAEEGL016566315.1_pt1 | contig 29919 bp, 27 predicted proteins | sample 9134231 | NCBI WGS metagenome assembly JAEEGL01 (sample SAMN16246548, study PRJNA631951) | gut metagenome | biome: gut microbiome; feature: rumen; material: fiber-attached | host: Bos | place: Iran: Karaj | collected 2018-10 | reverse complement strand
GTGTCCGTAGGTGGAAATTGTTTCATTGAAACGAGTCATGTCAAACACATGTTTGTCTATCAGGAAATTTATGGAATTGAACGATTTGTATTGATTTTTTTGTCGTTGTTTTGCCGAAAGACATTCTTTTTTTCTGCCATAATTCCAACGGAGTCGCTGTTGTGGCGATGGTGGCGTTGAGTCATACAGCATTCCGCCATAAACCACGCTATTCGGTTGACAATGAGTAATATACGTTTGTAGAAATTGTTCGGAACAAATTTTTGTGTCGCAATCTATAAAAAGCAGATATGGAAATGATGCTTTTTCGGCAAGCATGTTTCTGATTTTTGCCCTACTGATGTTTCGAGGTAATTCGGTGTACGATACGTTTTGTAGCGAAGTTAGTGTCTGATTTTGTTCTCGAAATGCTTTCTCCGAACAATCGTCAATTGCAATGATTTCGTATTCGATGTCTGAATTGTCGCACTGTTTCTTTAATTCTGAAACTAAAGAAGTTATGTTCCAATTGTAAACAGGGATAAGAATAGAAAGCATTATAATATTTTTTTGCAAATTAGTAATTTTTTAATACAAACATCAGAAAAATTTTGAAAAGAACGAGAAAAATCGCTGAAAGCATGGTCGTTTTCGGTATTTTTTGTACCTTTCACCAATTAAATGAAATTGTATGAACATATATAAATTTTTGAAGGCGCCGAATGCTATTGCAATGGCTTTTGTTGCGATGTTCTCGGCTTTTCATGCAGTTAACGCGCAGTCGTTGGAAGCAAAATTTGAAATGTCAACAAATACGGCATGTGGTACAACTCCTATTAAATTTACAGATAAGTCGACAGGAGAAATTGATTCATGGACGTGGGATTTTGGTCGTGGAACATCTGACATTGTGTATGATAAGTCCGAAAATCCGGCAATTACGTTTGAACCTGGAGAATATACAATTGTTTTGACTGTGAAAAGAGGGACGGAGTCTTCTTCGTACTCACAACAGTTGTCGATTTATGAAATTCCGAAGGCAAAATTTACGCTATCTGCGGAGTCTGGATGTGTAAATACAGAATTTCAGTTTGCAGATGCTACGGAATCCTCAGCATCTATAAGTAGTTATACGTGGTTTTTTGGTGATGGAGAAATTTCGAATCAAAAGAATCCTAAGCATGCATATAAGGAGTCGAGAAAATATACGATTGGTATGACTATTGTCGATGCACACGGGTGTAGTGATAATCAGACATTTACGGATTATATAGAAGTAACGGAACCATTAAATTTAAATATCTCGGCTACCCAAACTCAATCATGTGAAGCACCGTTGACAACGACATTCACACCAACGGTAAGTGGCGGAGTGGCTGCAACATATTTGTGGGACTTTGGCGATGGCGAAACATCAACGGAAGTAAATCCGTCGCATACGTATTCGTCAGATGGGTCATATACAGTGAAATTGACAGCAGGCAATGCAGCTGCTTGCGAAAATACAATTTCGAAAGATAATTTTATTAATATTAACACATCAACTGTAGATTTTACGATAACAGGTCCTTTGTGTGTCAATAATGAATTGGTGTTTGCGGGGGGCTCTAATTCTACGATTAATACGTGGTCGTGGAATTTTGGAGACGGTAGTTCTGCGAGCGATGCTTCTGTTTCAAAAACTTATGATTCGGAAGGTACTTATAATGTGACGGTAACGGCGGTAAATGATTTCGGTTGTACTTTGGTTCAGAGTAAAACAATTGAAATTCATTCCTCGCCTGTGGTTTCAGTTTCGTCGGATAAGGTTCATGGTTGTGAAGAAGATGACTATTTACTTGTCAATTTTAACGATAATACGACTGGAGGAGCAAAGTGGTCATGGGATTTTGGTGATGGAGAAACTTCGGAGGAAAAATCGCCGGCACATAAGTATACGCAAGTAGGTGTGTTTAATGCGGTACTGACGGTAACCGACCAAAATTCATGTTCGGCAACATCAGAACCGATAAAAATAACGAAAATGAACCCCATGTCATCATTTAGTATTGAATCTGACGATGATGGAAAATTTTGTCTCGGCTCTACGGTAACACTTTCTGAATCGGTTGTTTCTGATTTTACAATAACTGATTATTTATGGGAGCCGCTTTATGATGTGTCGAAAGAAACATCTCGTAGCGAGTCGGGAAATAATCTAATTATTGTATATGGCGAAACTGGAGAATATCCACTTTCGTTGACGGTAAAAGACGAAGACGGTTGTATCGGTAAAATGGAAGATACGGTAAAAATAGGGAAGAAGCCCGTCTTGCCGACAATTGTTACAGAAAACAAATGTTATAAAGATGTTAAAGAAAACGGCTTGGATTTTACGGTAACTCCTAATGATGATGCAAATAATTGGTATTGGGATTTTGGAGATAACAATAAAAAAATGGTTTACGAGGATATGGTAAATCATATATATGATGCGCCAAAGGATTACCACGTTACGGTTCTTGCAAAACAATATTACTGTCCTGCCGATATGGCTGAAATTGACATTATTGTTAAGGCACCGTCTGCGGAATTTGCACCAAATCCTGAGGCTATGTGCGATTTCCCGGGTGACATAACATTCGATCCATCGGCATCGCAAGGTGCAGAAACATATTTGTGGGATTTTGGCGATGGAACCGACAAAATATTCGTAGAAGCATTGGCGGAAGAAGGACATTTTAAATGGACAAATCAAACGACTGGCGACGTGATTTCGGAAGATTCAACATCGAATGTCGTTGTTCATACATACCAAAAATCAAATAAATATGATGTAAAACTTGTCACTTCTACGGACGAATGTGAGGACGATAAGACGCAAACGCTTAATTTGTCTGGAATTATACCTGGTTTTTTCCCTGATACGGTATATGTGTGTATGGGCGTACCTGTGACTTTTACCGATACCAGTATGTCTGATTATGGACAAATAACCAATAGACGTTGGATTTTTGACGAAGACACAGTGAATACGGCGGAAGATACCTATCAATATGCGTTCTCAAAAGCTGGAACATTTGATGTGTCGGTAAAAATCGACAATCAGTTTGGGTGTACGGATTCGTTAACGAAAACTTCGTTGATTACGGTTTATCCGCTTCCTGATGTGACAAATTTTGACGAAAAAAATGAATACCCGTTCGGGTGTGCTGATTTTGAAGTCGAGTTTAAGTCGTATGTGACACCGAGTCCAGTTGCTGCCCTTAAGGGGTATCTTTGGAATTTTGGCGATGGAACGACATCCGAAGAACAAGTTCCGACACATACGTATTCGGCTGGAATTTTTGACGTGTCACTTAAAGTGACTGACGAAAATAATTGTACCGATGAAATGAAAAAGACACAGTATATTCATTCCAATAAACCGAGTTCGACGTTTCAATCGGAAAATCTCATTTGTTACGATGCTGATTTCTTGCCATTTATAACAGCTGTCGAAGCCATAACGTATACATGGGATTGGGGTGACGAAACAGCTCAAACAGAAGGCAATGCTCCTGAGCATTCATATAATGATGTTACGGTTTCCGATACAACATATACCGTGACATTGACGGCAACCGATACAATCGGATGTTTCACAACAACGTCGAAAGATGTGGTTGTTCGCCGCCCGAGAGCGCAATTTTCTGCAACGGATTCTATTTTCACTTGTCCGCCGGCGAAAGTAAACTTTATAAATCAATCGAAAGGAACTAATCTATCGTACTTGTGGAATCTTCCGTCAACAGTAGAAAATCCGTATTGGGCATTCTACACGTCAGGTAATTATGATATTTCGCTTACTGTAACTGATGATGAAGGTTGTGTCGATGTTGCAGTCAAACCTGCATATATATCCGTTTCGGGACCGAGAGGAACGTTGGAAACAAATCAATTGACTGGTTGTACATACGATACAATACATTTCTACGGACGTGAAATTTTTGGAGCGGTAAAAGGTACGTGGTATTTTGACGATGGCCGATATGCTGTCGCGGAGGATGTTGATTCTGCTATATATAGTTATAAAACAGGAGGAAACTATATCCCTTCATTAGTTCTTGAAGACGAAAACGGTTGTACGGTTACAGTGCTCGGTTCAAAATTGACAGTATATGGTGTGGATTTGGCATTTAAAACAGATTCAATTTTATGTGAACCATCGATGGTGGAAATAAAAAACACCTCGATTTCGCAACCAAACGAGGTCGATAGTTGGGAATGGGTGCTTAGTACAGGCGATACATTTAATACAAAAGATATTTCTGTCGACCTTGGTTACGGAGATTTCAATCTATCATTGACAGCAAATATCAATAGTTGTATGTACACGATGGATTCTTCGTCGTTCTTGAAAATCCTCCGTACGTTGGATTCTCAATTTGAAACAAGTCAAAATCCGGCAAAAACAATGGAAATGGTCACTTTCACCAATACGACCGACACTGCGTTTGGTATGCCAGTATTTTCAATATGGGATTATGGAACAGGCGATACATCAAGTGTGTTTGATGGTTCACATAGCTATATTAACGCTGGAGATTACACTGTTTCGCTGACAACCTTTGTTCACGAAGAATGTCCGAATACGTTCTCAATGCCGATTACTATTGTAAAAGAATATTTGATTCCAAATGTCTTTACTCCAAACGGCGATGGTATAAACGATAGATTTTTGGAAAATATGCCTGAAGTAGAACTGATTATTCTCAACAGATGGGGACAACAAGTCTACAAAGGATTTGACGGGTGGGACGGTACATTCAATGGTCAGGAAATGTCGGCCGGAACTTATTATTATTTGATTACGTTACCGAACGGAGACCACTTTGAAGGTCCGTTAATGTTGATACGAAACTAATATTTGAAATATGAAAAAGACAGTTTTATATATAGCATTTTGTTTTATTTCTTTGTGGTCTTTGGGCCAGTCAAAAGATATTCGTCACGGCGATGAGGCATATAAGGAAAAAACATATTCAATAGCTCGGGAGTATTATTCAAAAGCATTGGATGCTGCTCGGAGCTCGGGCGATAACAATACGGCCGCGTATGCGAACTACAAAATTGCCGAATGTTATTATCAGGCAAATATTTATGACCGTGCAATTCCTTTCTATAGGCAGGCAATCTCGCTCAATTATCAGGATACAAGCAAGACGATGTACAGAAATTACGGCGACATGCTTATGATGATAGGCGATTATTCGCTTGCACGCGAGATGTACGAAAAGCAGCTTAATATGAAATCGGATGATAAAATCACGAAAAATCGTCTTAAAGCCTGCGATTTTATTGATACGGCACAAACATTTGAATCAACGTACGAAGTTCAAAATGTTCAGGCAATAAATACTCGATACGGCGATTTCGCACCAGCTCGCTGCCGTAATACTATTGTATTCAGTTCTTCGAGGTTTAGTAAAGACAGCATTATCTATACGTACACGGGAGATGGTTTCGAAGATTTGTACCAGACTATTTATAATGAATCGCAGAATGGCTGGGCGCCAGTAGAAAAATTACAGGGAGGAATCAATTCAACATACAACGATGGCTCGTTTACATTGGATTCCAGAACAAATACGGCATATTTCATGCAATGTAACGGTTTGAGTGGAGCAGATAAAAATTGTAACATTTTTATGTCGAAATTCAACAATGACAAACAAACGTGGGGTACACCGACACGTTTTCAATATTATACGACGGCATATAGTTCTGGGCATCCGTCCATCAGTCCCGACGGTAATACATTGTATTTCGCATCGAATAATCCGGCAGGCTATGGCGGTACGGATATATGGATGTGCAAGCGCGACCCGAATGCTGATGATAAATGGCAGGCTCCTGTCAATCTTGGCAGTACCGTAAATACTCCAGATAACGAAATGTTCCCGTTTGTTGCCGACAATAACGGAATCTATTTTTCTTCGAATGGTCATCCAGGCTACGGCGGTCTTGATATGTTTTATGTGGCGAAAAATGGCAATTCTTTTGGCGAACCAATAAATCTTCGTCCTCCGTTTAACTCAAGTGCCGATGATTTTGGATTGCTGTATCTTTCGGAGACAAGCGGATTGTTCACCTCAAACAGAATTGGCGGAGTTGGAAATGACGATATTTATATGTTTTCGTTGAAAGAGGTAAATCTTGAAACATCAGGTAGAGTGGTGAGTGCCGTAGACTCGCTGCCGATTCAAAATGCACTTGTCGTGGTAAAGAATACGACGACGGAGCAGGTCGATACATTGTTGACCGATAAAGACGGAAGGTATTATTTCCAAGCAATGCAGGCCGATATGCAATATAAAATTTTTGTCTACATGACTGGTTATTTGAATCCTGACGGAAAACTTATCAATACCGAAGGTGTAACGCAAAGTGCATCAATCGATTCTGCACATGGTTTCGATATGAATTTCGTGTTGCAAAAGATTGAAAAAGACAAAGAATACGAAATCCGCGATATTTATTACGATTTGGATAAATATGAACTGCGCCCTGCTTCGGTTGAGGAGTTGAACAAACTTGTTGCTATTTTGAACAACAATCCAGACATTTGCATTCAAATTAATTCGCACACTGACGAACGCGCTTCGGACGCATACAATATAATATTGTCGAACAATAGAGCAAAATCGGTAGTTGATTATTTGAATTCGCAAGGAATTAAAAATGAACGACTTAAGTGGAAGGGATGGGGCGAAACAAGTCCGATATATAAAAATGCAAAATCCGAAGATCAGCATCAGGCAAACCGTAGAACGACATTCTCTATCGTGAATTTCGAAGAATTGCAGTTGAACAAAAAGAACGAAGACCACGAAAATACCATTCAACGTCTCGAAAGCGAAGGAAAACAAGCTCCGCGTCAGCAGGGAATCTGTTTCAGATTGCAAGTGGGAGCGACCAAGGCAAAGAACAACAAAATGTTCGAAAAACTTGGGAAAACAAATCTTCCAACTTATTGTGCGAAAGAATCTGACGGTTTGTATCGATACACTGTCGGCTCTTTCAAATCATTTGAAGAAGCTAATAAACAGAAAGAAAAAATTGATGAGTTAGGATATAATTCTTTTGTCGTCGCATACGAAAACGGCAACAGAATCTCGATAAACGAAGCGTTACGTAAATTACAAAAATCTGAATGTAAATAATATGAAAAGACAATTACGATATATTATAAGTGTTTTGTTCGTCGTGGTGAGTGCAGGACACATTCAGGCGCAAAACGATATTGATGTCAGCAATTATATGTTTGACGAAATAAGTTACAATCCTGCGTTTACGGGCGAAGGCGAGACGTTCCGTGCATTCTTGCTTGCACGGAAGCAGTGGCTTGGCTTTGACGGTTCTCCGTTGTTCGAAACATTGAGCATTGACGGTGCGACAAAGCACATTGGCGGCTTAGGACTTCATGTTGTAAACGATAAACTTGGGTTTGAAAACGTTGTTACTGCTACGCTGAATTATTCTTATGGTGTTAATCTGGCTGAAAATGTTCGTCTGACGGCAGGTTTTGCTGGAGGAATCATCGACCGATATGTAGACATTTCTGAATTTATCTATCAGGACCAAGTGCAGAAAGACCCCGAAGGTTATGATGCCAATAGCAATTTTATTATTCCGACAATCAACGTGGGGTTGAATCTTGCCGTAAAACAACTCGTTGCAGGGGCTTCGGTTACGCATATTGCCAGCAATTTAAAAAATGCATCGGTAGAAAAATTGCCTCGCCATATTTTTGGATATGTGAAATACACGATAAACGAAGGCGAACGAGTGTCGTTCGTGCCGTCGTTGTTGGTTAAGTATGGTAGTGCAAAAACTCAGTTGGAAGGCAATACCAATGTGTATTTTAACAACAAATTCTGGGTTGGTGCTTCGTATCGTGCAAATGAATCAGTTGTCGGTCTTATCGGCGTTATTTTGAAAGAACGAATTTATATCGGATATTCTTACGACTGCAATGTTGGTAAAAATAGAAAATACACCTATGGCAGTCACGAGATTTTCTTGTCATGGCGGCAAAAGAGAGACCCGCATCAGACTGGATTCTATCAAAGTACCAGATTGTTTAACTAATTGATTATGGGAACATATTTGATTAAAAATGTAGATGTCTGTGTTGCAGACAGCATATATATAAAAGGAGAGAAAGCGCTTGTCGCTCAAAATGATATAGACGAAAATACAGTGCTTTTTATGTTTCAAGGCGAAGCGACCGATAAACGGACACGCACTTCTATTCAAGTTTCGGCAGATAAACATGTAGAACCGGGTGATTTCGGAGCTTATACAAACCATTCATGTTCGCCAAATGCTCAAATTGTGGCAGAATATGACGAAAAAAACAATATCGCCCAGATTGTTCTAATGACAATAAAACCTATTAAAAAAGGCGAGGAGGTGACATTTGATTATGCCACGACAGAATCGACGGTGACAGAAGATTTACATAATAAAAAATGTCTTTGTCATTCTCCGAATTGTCGAGGAGTTATAACAGGTTTCAACGATTTGCCTCTGAAAGACAAAATGGAGTTGTTCTCCAAAGGACTTGCAGCATCTTATTTACAAATTGAAGAACATGAATGAACTCCAACTGCCGTCGAAAAATCTTGAACTTGCTGTAAACGAAATCAGCAAACTGCCTGGCATCGGTAAGAAAAATGCTCTTCGGCTTGCATTGCATATATTGAAGCAAAACGAGGAATATGCCCGGAATTTGAGCGATTCAATTCTTCGTTTGAAAACGGAAATACATTTCTGTAAAAAATGTCACACGATTTCCGATACGGAAATGTGCGAAATTTGTAGTAATCCTACTCGTGACCAGTCAATTGTGTGCGTTGTCGAAAATGTAAAAGATGTTCTTTTGATAGAACGCACTAATCAGTACCGAGGCCTGTACCACGTGCTTGGTGGTGTTATATCGCCGATTGACGGGGTTTCGCCTATGGATTTGAATATTAATTCCTTTATTGAACGAATTGCGGAAGGCGAGGTGAAGGAAGTTATTTTTGCATTGCCTGTCACGACCGAAGGCGCCACAACGAGTTTTTATCTGTTTAAGAAATTACAGAATTATCCGATGGTGAAAGTCAGTATGCTTGCCCGTGGCGTTTCCGTAGGAGATGAATTGGAATACACCGACGAAGCCACACTTGCCCGTTCTTTGAAGGACAGAGTGGCTTATACGGTAAGTTTTTAAATGATGGTTATGGTCAATAAAATGGGAAAAAACATATTGCCAATAATTATCGGTCCAACTGCGACGGGGAAAACGCGACTTGCGGCGTTGGTGGCGGCGGATATAAATGCAGAAGTAATCTGTGCTGATTCCCGACAAGTCTATCGCGATATGAATTTAGGAACGGGGAAGGATTATGATGATTATATTGTGAATGGACGAAAAATCCCGTATCATTTGATGGACATTGTCGATGCTGGCGAAAAATTCAATCTTTTTAAATTTTTCGAGGCTTTCCAACAATCCTACAAAGACATTGTAGACCGTGGAAAACAGCCATTGGTCTGCGGTGGAACAGGAATGTACGTTGAGTCAATTATAAAAAATTACAACATGCATCCCGTACCCGAAGATTTGGAATTTAGAAAGTCTTGTGAATCAAGAAGTTTTGAAGATTTGACAGAAGAATTAAAAACCTATAAAACTCTTCATAATACAACCGATTTAGATACTAAAAAACGTCTTGTTCGAGCACTCGAAATTGCACGATACGAACGCTTACATTCTGTGGAGTGCAAACAATCAGCATGCTTGTATGCTCCTTTAACAATTGGGGTCTCTGTAAGTCGCGAAGTCCGTCGTGAACGTATAGAACGGCGTTTCAAGGAAAGACTTGCTTCGGGAATGACAGACGAGGTGGAAGCGCTTCTCGCAAAGGGCGTTCCAGCCGAGACGCTGATTTATTATGGATTGGAGTACAAATACCTTACATTGTATGTGACGGGAAAAATTACTCGTAACGAGATGGAAGAACAACTTTTAACTGCAATTTTTCAGTTTGCAAAACGACAGATGACATGGTTCAGAGGCATGGAGCGAAGAGGAATCAATATTCATTGGATTGACGGTGAATTACCGATGGATGAAAGAAAACAGGCAGTGGAAGAAATAATTTCCAATGCTCAATGCGTAATGCTCAATGCGTAATGCTCAATGCGTAATGCTCAATGCGTAATTAAAGTTTTTTTACCAATTTGTGAACTTTTGTTATGGTTACTCGTTCTTTTTTACGGGTAAATTCATCGGGAGTGGAACTCATTGTGTGATGAAAATTAGCAGCGATGTAGTTGCCTTTGGTGTTGAACGTTCGCATATAAAAACGAATTATTTCTATGTTCGCTTTTCGTAGTTGTTCCATGTTTTGAGGTGTTAGGCGATAAACAGCCGAGGCAATGCCATCAATAAAGTCACCGTTACCTAAATCTTTGCAGACAATGGTGTCGCCGTCTGCCAATTCTATTGTAATGTCGCCCGAAATGCCACATTTGTGAAAATAATCGCACAAATCCTTGTCGGCTGGTAAATCAACGGACAGGGAAATAAGACCGGCCTCATCTTTTTTTGCAATGATAATACGAATGTCTTTGTCTGGGAATAGACGGTCGTCTCCGTACGAAACGTATGTCGTGAACGTGAAATCAACGCCTTGATAGGCGCGTCCTTCAAATTGCAATGTCGTTTTTTGTGAAAATGCGTAAAAACTTGAAAAACAGAGTAGTATAGTTATAAATCGTTTCATGTTTTCGGTTTATTTAAACTTTGCAAAAGTAGAAATATTTGAGTGTCATGAAAATATCTTCAAACAAAAAAGATATTAACAGGTCGTTGTTAAAAAGACGGCATTATTGAATTTGAAAATTCCTTTGGAAAAATGGAAAAAATAGTAGTTTTGCTCTGTCAAAAAAAAGGATTTATACTATGCCAGAAAATCAAGAAATCAAAATCTTTTCAGGCGAGGCGACACGCTACCTGACGGAGAAAATTGTCAAATATTACGGCGTTGAAATGGGAGCTTCGGCGGTGACGCGTTTCAGTGACGGAGAGTTTGAACCTCGATTTGACGAGCCGGTACGAGGCAAGGAAGTTTACATCGTCCAGTCTACATTTGCACCAACCGACAATTTGATGGAATTGTTGTTGTTGATTGATGCGGCAAAAAGAGCATCGGCTGCACATGTGACGGCGGTTATCCCATATTTTGGCTTTGCACGTCAGGACAGAAAAGAAAAATCTCGTATTTCAATTGGTGCAAAATTGATGGCTAATTTATTGCAGACCAGTGGTGTAGACCGAGTTGTTACAATGGACTTGCATGCTGGTCAGATTCAAGGTTTCTTCGATATTCCTGTAGACCATCTGTTCGGATCTTCGATTTTCATTCCATATATTGAAAATATGCACATTCAAGATTTGTGCATCGTTGCTCCCGACATGGGTGGTACCAAACGTGCAAAAGCATACGCACGTATGCTGAACGCCGACATTGCAATTTGTCACAAAGAACGTACAAAAGCCAATGTGGTTGATTCAATGCAGATTATTGGTGATGTGCAAGGTAAAAACGTAATCATTGTCGACGATATGATTGACACTGCTGGAACTATCACGATGGCTGCAAATCTTTGTATGGATAACGGTGCTACAACAGTGAGAGCATTGAGTACGCATGCTGTATGTTCAGGACCAGCATTCGACAGAATCGAAAAAAGTGCAATTCAGGAATTGCTCGTAACCGACACAATCCCTCACGATTCAATGCCGAGCAAAATCACAGTATTGTCGTGTGCACAATATTTCGCAAATTCAATCAAGAAAATTTTCAAAAACGAATCTATGAGTTCGGCATTCTTGGTATAAAAAATTCTAACTCAATTTTAAAAGGAGATTTTTGCATGGCGAGAATCTCCTTTTTATTTACCAACTAATCATAATATAGATTTATCTTTTTAACTATTTGTTTTTAATATAAAGAATACGTTGGTAAGTACGTTACTTATATTTTTTTTATTGTGTCCAAATACAATAGCCATTTCTCCTTGATGTCTTTCCTATATTGGTTCGAGACAGGTATTTGTTTTCCGTTCACAATAACGTAATTTGAACCGCACGCTGTTATGGCGGAAATATTTATGATATGCGATTTGTGTATGCGTTTAAAGTCGTTTTCAGGTAAAAGTTGTAAAATATTTTTCATTCTCATTAACGAAATGGACTTGCTACCGTCTTTTCTGAATATTCTTATGTAATCTTTTAACCCTTCAATTCTTACGATTTCGTCAAATGGAATTAATTCTGTCTGCCTGCCTGTTTTTATTTGTAATGATGGTCGTTGCTCGTGTTTTTTTATGAGAGTGTCTGCTTGTTGCAGTTTGTCTTCTTTTTGGAACCAAAGAAGAACCTTTTCCACAGCGATAAGAAAATCGTCATAACTGATAGGTTTTAGTAAATAATCAAGGGCATTTACTTTGAATCCTTCTATTGCATATTGGCTGTAGGCTGTGGTGAAAACTACTTTTGTGTTTTCGGGAAGAAGTTTACTTAATTCAATTCCATTGATTTGTGGCATTTGAATGTCAGAAAATAGTAGATCAGGAACATTGCCTTTTTGAATATCCAACAAAAATAATTCGGAATCGAGGTAGGAGTGTGTCAGTTGCAGGAACGGAATCCGTTTGACATATTCTTCCATCAAATGGAGTGCCAAAGGTTCGTCTTCGATAATGACACATGTTATGGTTCGTTGCACGTTTGTTGTCATAATTTTATGCTGAGAATCGTTTCGTAAACATTGTTTTTTGTGCCATATTGTAATGTATATTGGTCTGAATAAAGTAAATTCAATCGTTTTGTCGTGTTTTCTATGCCCACACCTATGCCATTCTTTTTAGCATGGTCACTGTTGATTATAAGACAGATTATCGTGTCGTCGTTGAGTGAAATATTGATGTGTATGAAAGATTTTTGGGAATAACTGATGCCATGTTTGAATGCATTTTCTATTAAGGGTAAGAAAAGTAGTGGTGCAATTTCTAAATTGCCACAGTTTTCGGGTAGGGTAACTTGAATGTCAAACTTTTCCTGCAAACGAAGTCGTTCAATCTGAATATATTTCTTTAAAAAGGCAATTTCTCCTTTTAAAGGAACAAGGACGGGCGAGGTATCGTAAATCACGTAGCGTAGCAAGTGGCTCAGGTCGTGAATTGTTTCTTTCGTCTTTTCAATGTTGACCGACGAAAGAGCGTAGATGTTGTTGAGCGTATTAAACAGAAAATGCGGATTTATCTGATTTTTAAGATTAGCCAATTCTGTTTCCGCCTGTATTTTTTTGATTTCAGATATTTTTATGTTGGAATAGAATGAATATTCTGTCATTCTAATGGAAACTCCAAGACTGGCAGACAATGCCATGAGTGTGAGAGATAAAAGAGAAAAAGGGAAAAAATTATATAGAAAGAATTGTAAATTTTCTGATTCATAATTTCTCAATATTTGTCCGATACCGTAATAGTCAAGTAGTGTAAGAGATATTCCGATGCCTACGTTTGTCAGAATGAATTTTGCAAGTTTTCGTTTTAAAATGAATTTGTCGACTAAAAAATAGAAGTCAATGTAAAAGATAACACAGATAGAACAAATCAGCAATAAATTGGCAATGTACCAATCTAATGAAGGTAGTTTCCCTTCTAATTGTGTGGTGAGTATCGGCATCAGGAACACGCCAATCCATGTAAAAATGGGAAGGAATTTCCTGAGTCGGTTCATCTGTGGATTATGCATACAATCCTCCGTTTATCGATATTACTTGTCCTGTAAGATAGGCAGATTCTTTACCAGCAAGGAATGAAACCAATGCCGCTACTTCTTCTGGTTTCCCGAATCGGCCAGCAGGAATATTTTGGGTGAGCGTTTCTTTGTTCAAACCTTCGGTCATGTCGGTTTCAATAAAACCTGGAGCGACGGCATTTACCGTAATTCCCCGTGAAGCAACTTCTTTGGCAAGTGCCTTCGTTGCTCCGATAAGAGCTGCTTTTGCGGCGGAGTAATTCGTTTGTCCGGGGATTCCCATCATACCGCTTAACGATGCCATATTTATTATTCTTCCGTTTCTGGCACGGAGCATTTTTTTCAGAATAGGTTGTGTTACGTTGTAGAATCCATCAAGAGTCGTACCAATAACGCTATGCCATTGTGCTGTGTTCATCGTTGCCAGTAATGTGTCGTTTCGTATCCCTGCATTGTTTACCAATACGGATATTGTACTATCCTTATGAACTTCCAGCCATTGACTGATAGCGTTTTCTGTCGCTTTGGAATCGCTTACATCGAAAGGCAATAATTCAGCTTTTCTGCCAAGTTTTTCGACCTCTTCTTTTACTTGCTGGGCATGTTCTGCTCCAGAACGATAATTGATGATGATATTGTATCCATCTTGTGCAAGTCGAATGCAAATCGCTTTCCCAATTCCTCTGGAACCGCCTGTAACAAGTGCGAATGTGTTATTCTTGCTGTCTGTATTTTCCATATTATTACATGTTAAGAATTTTGTTTTAAGATATTTTTTTTGCAAATTACATTGCAGGTAAGTATTGATGTCATTGCTACGCCCTGCATTCCGTGGAGTATTAAATTTTGACCTGATAAAAAGAGATTTTCAAACGGTGTGGTTGGTGAAAGGAGCGTTCCCAAAAGATTGTTGCAGGATTTTCGTATTCCGTAAGCCGCCCCCCCTCGTGTTCCTGTGTAGTCGCGATAGGTGAGCGGTGTGCTGGTCCAAATTTGTTCAATATTGTCTTGCAGTTCAGGAATGTGTTGTTGTGCCAAGGCAATGCATTCTTTCGCTTTTTCCTGTTTGAATGTTTCATATTCCTTCGGTCGTTTGCCGATTTTGCTTTCGCTCCATTCTTCTATTGCATCCCACGTCATTGGTGTCAACAAGTCAATGTTTGTAGCATATTTCGAATCGTTTTCCGGCACATTGAAATTGATAAGCATGTTTTGAACATGTGAATCTTTCCCATAAGGTGTATGCCACAAATCCTCGCTATTGAATATGCCTATGCTGTTGTTTCTGTAGAGAATTGTGTTCGGTTTTAAAACAAGTTGAACAGTGAACATTCCTGCTGAATCTTGTAATTTTTGAAAACGTTTCCTATAGATGTTTCGTATCTGTTTACATTCTGGAATCAGTTCCAAAGTCAATGCAGGATGTAGTGTAGAAATGAATGTGTCGGCAATAAATTCTGTTCCGTCGTCGCATACGGCACTTGCAATTTTTTCGTCATTGCCGATGGTGAGTTGTTGCACATGACAGCGAGTTTTTATTGTTCCACCATATTTATGCACGCTTTCCACAAGATTTTTTATCAATGTCTCGCCACCGCCTTTCAATCTATAAGAGTGTTGAATAAAGGAATTGAGCGATTGAAGAAACGCATACAGTGGAAGTTCGTCGCTCAGTTCGGTAGTGACAGACTGTCCGCAGAGAATGTCCCGCAGTATGGGATTTTTAATGTTTTTCTGAAGATATTCAATGGCGGGAATGGTCATGTATTCGTTTGTGGTCGCATTTGTACCTAATTCAATGCTTTCGTAGATATGGCGATTTATATCTTGCATAATGTCTGTAAGATTTTGGAGGCCTTGGCGGTCTTCGGGAAATTCCGAGGATAGAGAATTTACAAACGAATCATATCCGTTGCAGATAACGTGTTTTTCTCCCCGAATATGGACTTCCAAGAATTTTTCGTCAAGTTGCACCCAAGGAAGGTTTTCCAACTCGAAATACTTCACAAGAGGATACAAGATTTCTCCTTTCCCCACGCCGCCGACATAGTGAAAACCCGTATCAAATCGTTGACCTTTTCTCGAAAATGACTGAAATGCACCTCCAAGAATACGTTCTTTTTCGAGCACGCAAACTTTTCTTCCTTCTTTTGAAAGAGCCAAAGCGCAAGTCAATCCTGCAAATCCACCGCCAATGATTACTATGTCGTATTTCTTCATGGTTATTTCATTTCCGATTCTAATTCTAAACGAACGTCTGTTTCATCTTTCGAATTTGTCAGTAATGCGTTTACAGATATAATGCCGTCGTGTTCCGCTGTTAATATGTCGAGTTTTAGTTTGTCACCAGGTTTTACGAGTGCGAAAAAACGACATTTTTTAATTGTGCAGTATTGCAAATCACGACTGACTATTTCGTTGACGCATTCTTTGACCATTTGGAGTGTCATAACCCCCGGAGTTATTGGGAATCCCGGGAAATGTCCTTTATATACAAGATGATCTTCTTTCATCTGCAAAATAAAAGAATTTTGTTCATGTTGAACTACGTCATATAAAAAATTTTTCTGTGTCATGTTGCTCACAAATTAAAGACATCCCATTTTTTCTGCCAATTTGTATAGAAATCGGGACGAGAGTATTCAAGTTCATTGTTCGCACGGCAGACGAAATGCTGTGTTGATGATGCTTCCGTCATAAGCATGCCGTCGCTTTTCCTAAAGAATTTGTACTCAAATTCAAGACGTGCACTTTTAGTCGGTTTATACGTTATCTCCAAAAGCATTGTGTCGCCGTATACAAAAGAGTTTTTGTAGTTGAGGTTAATGTTTGTGACAGGTTCTATGTAACCTTCGTCAAGCATTTTTAAGTAGCCTAATTCATATTTTTCAAGGAAAGCCTCTCTGACTTCTTCCATGATTGCAACATAGTTCCCGTGCCACACGACACCCATCGGGTCAAGATCGTGAAACGGAACAATGCGTTCTATTGTCAAAGAAAGTTTTGCCATGTTTTAAATTAGTTAGCCAATTTCATTCTACAGTTGACGATCGTTTGTCCGTTAACGCGAGTTTCTGCCGAAATCATTGTAATGTTTTCTATTTGCGAAACGATACGTACGTCGGTTTCTAGTTTTTGTCCTGTCGTCGGCATAGGCTCGAATATGGAACAACGCTTTATATCCCCAATGTAGCCAAAGTTGACATTCTCGTTGCACAATTTACGGCGGTAGCCGATGTAGACTGCCGCCGTTTGTGCAATATGTTCAAGTATTCCTTCGGCAATCATGTGATTTCTTTCGTCTAAAAAAATATTGTTGTTGGAAATCGTAAGTGCCGAATGACATGAAGTTTCGTCTTTGTACTCGAATTCTTCCACCATAACTATGGGTGGTCGTTGGGGGATGAAACTTTCTATGTTGCGGATGCTATTGTTGGTGGGCATACACATATTCGTACAAGTCTGCAAAGGTTTTGATTGTCGGAAGGTCTGCATTTGGAATTTTTGCTCCAAATTCATCTTCAATCAAAGCAACCATATCTACAAGACTAAGGCTGTCGAGGTGTAACGTCTCTTTAATTTTCGCATCTGGAGTGATTTCAGATTCTTCAACTTCGAATTCTGATGCCAAAATAGACACCATTTTTTCAATCATTTCATTTTTTTCCATTGTACTATAAATTTAAAATGTTAATATTTCCTTAATTCTTAAAGTCTTTGATGACCAACGAGGAATTAGTTCCGCCGAAGCCAAAACTATTGGAGACAAACGTATTGAAATCGTAATTATCTATTCTTTGGGCAGGAATGTTCAGTAAAGCGGTGTCCTCATCTCCGTGTTCGTAGTTAAGATTTGCCGCAATGAACCGATTTTTCATCATTAGAATAGAGTAGATTACTTCGCTTGCTCCAGCCATCCACATCTCATGTCCTGTTTGTCCTTTTGTAGAAGTTACAGGAGGCATGTTTTCTCCGAAAATAGAGTATATTGCTTTTGCTTCGTTGGTGTCGCCAACATGTGTCGATGTGGCATGTGCGTTGATATAGCCGACTTGTTCTTTCGAGATGCCACTTTGCTTCAAAGCCATGAGTAACGATTTTGTGGGACCGTCAACATTCGGTGATGAAATATGGTCGCCGTTGGAAGAAAATCCGTACCCCAAAATTTCAGCAATAATAGGTGCACCACGTTTTACTGCCGATTCGTAGCTTTCTATGACAACCGTAGCGGCCCCACCGCCGGGAACGAGTCCGTCTCTTTCTGCGTCGAATGGTCTTGAGGCTTTTTCTGGAGTATCTTCGCGTTTTGAGAATGCACCAATACCATCGAAACTTCCGATGGAGAATGGATTTACTTCCTGTGCACCTCCGCAGACTATACAATCTTGCAATCCCCATTTAATCAGCAACGAGCCAAGACCAATTGCGTGCGAACCGCTGGCACAGGCTGCACTCACGGTCATGTTAATCCCACGTAATTTAAAGAGACACCCCAAATTCATCGTCACGGTCGAGTTCATTGATTGGAATATAGCCCCAGAACCGACGAGGCGAGTACTTTTCTTTTCTCGCATGGTGTCAACGCTTTTTACTACGGCATCGGCACTGCTGTCATTACCGAAAAGGAGTCCGATGTCGTGTTTTTCTATATAATCTTCGTCTAGTTTCGCCATTTTTAGTGCGTCGACTGTCGACATATAGGCATATTGTGCCTCTTCGGGCATGAAAACTCTGTGTGCACGGTCGACGAGTCCTTTAAGTTCGGGTTTTTTAACCGATGCTGTCAGTCCTGATTCAAATCCCATTTCTTTTCGTTCAGGCGAGAAAATAATTCCCGATTTCCCGTTGAACAGAGATTCTTTTACTTCATCCAATGTCGTTCCCAAGCATGACCAAATTCCCATACCAGTAATGACGACTCTTCTGTTGTTATTTTCCATTTTAAAAGTTTTAGTTATACAAATTTAAATTTTTAATGCAATTATTCCGTTCGTCTGCCAACCGTTTGGAATCTTTGCCGGTCACAAAATTCCATATCATTCGAGTGTGTCGGAATAATTTACAGTAGAGCAACACAATTAGGATACAGAGCGGATACAATAAGAAAAATAGTATCGCTATTTTCCACCAAAAGAAACAGAGTATGATTGTTGGCAGAATCCAGAATAACGGAAGGGTGATTAGTGTGGTGATTCCCACATTCCAAGTGCTACGGAACATTTCGTCGCCTTCGCCGTTTATTACTTTATTGTCCATGACACGAGGGGCTAGAATTACAGGCCATGTAACCATAAAAGCGTTGATGAATAGGGGAAGGATGGACAGTAACGCCATAAAATTCAGGAGAAACAGACCGAAGCCTGGTTCCTTTGCGACGATATCGTCGTTCATCCCGTTTTGGTAAATTTCGGTTTCAATAGCCTGTAATTTATCTAACACCTTTTTGTTTTCTGAATGAGCCAGTTTTTCAACCAATTGTTTATCGGCAAGTTGTTTTTCTGTCAAAAAACGTGGGTTTAAACCTAATTTGATGGCAAAATCCTTTCCTACGGGACCTTCTCGTAACGCATCAATACTCGTATAGTGGTCAAGATCGGAAATGTTGAGCATGAGTTCACGAATTTGACTTTCGACAATGTCGTTCACTTGCCTCATTGTTGTTCTTGGCTTGGTTTTGTATTGTTCGTAATAGGTAGAAAGTGCAATTGGCGTTCCAAAACGGAGTACAAAATCGTGAAGGGGATAAAAATAGTTTCCATAATGGTGTGCAAACGGAACTATGTAAACTTCTTTTTCAAATTTCATCAATTCGGCGGTCTGAAATGCGATATGTAGGTAGCCAAACGAAAAATAACCCAACCATCGTTTGTTCTGATGCATAGCTTCAGGGAAGACGATTAACGTATTCCCTTGTGAAATTCGTTTGGCAGCGACGGTAAAAGTCGCTCTGTTGGCTTCTTTTGCATTACTTTTGTTTCCAAAGCCCTCATTTTCAATGCGGTTGACAGGAAGAAGTCCTATCCAGAATAAAAAATTTGACAGCAAATTCTTTTTTCGAAACAGATCTCCGCGTGTCAAACTGTAAGATTTTCGGTCGCTGAGAGCAAGTTCCACGTTCACTGGATCCATCATGCAGTTTTGATGATTCCCGACCATAATGATAGAATTGCCGTCGGCGGGAATGCTTTCTCTATTAATATAGTATCGGCGTGGATAATAGAAATGATTTACTATTCCCACCCAAGAACAAAACAATTGAAATATCGGTGTTCTTTTAGACATTCTTCATCTTTAATTTCTGTACAAAATTACTCCTTATAAACTAAAAAAAAATTTTAGTCGATAAGGGGGGCTTTTTTTTCGACAAAATAAAGAAACATGCACGATTCGTTGATTTCCATTTTATAAAATAGAATATTGAACATTACCCGACAGACGTGTGCGATACTAAATGTAAGAATGTTTTTTAGAATCTGTTTTGTTTTTTTACAAGGTTTTGTTATTATGCTCTCCGAATCACCGTCTTTTAATTCCTAATTTTCATGTTTTTGTATTTAAGGTTTATTAGTCCTCTTGTGCATAAGTTTGCACTTCTTTTGAAATATCTTTAAAAGCATAGAAAATGTTAGTTCAAAATGTTTACTTTTGCCGTGCATTTATAGTCATATATGTATGGCTTAATTTAAGAAAAAACTATGGAACAAAAAACTATAATTCCACGCGAAGTGGTTGATAAGGCGATAGCTGCGAATGGTATCAAAGATGTTTCGAAAGCGTCAATTCGTCAGATTGTAAAGATTGTACGCGATATTGAAGAGGAAACTGGTATTGAATACGTGAAAATGGAAATGGGCGTGCCGGGATTGGCTCCTGCCGAGGTGGGAGTGAAGGCTGAAATCGAAGCGTTGAAAAACGGTTGTGCTTCTATTTATCCGCCAATTGAGGGTATGCCTGAATTGAAAAAGGAAATGGCTCGTTTTGTAAAGAATTTCCTCGACATTGATGTAAATCAAGAATGTTGCGTACCGACCGTGGGCTCAATGCAGGCAAGTTTTGCCGCATTTTTGACAGCTGGTCGCCGCGATGCAAAAAAGACAAAAACTTTGTTCATTGACCCTGGATTTCCAGTTCAGAAACAACAACTGAAAATTATGGGCTTGCCGTTTGAAACGTTCGATGTGTACAAATTCCGCGGCGAGGCGTTGCGCGACAAACTTGAGTCGTACTGCAAGAATGGCGATATCGCCACTATCGTGTATTCCAGCCCGAATAATCCTTCGTGGATTTCGTTCACCGACGTGGAATTGCGGATTATTGCCGACATTGTGAATAAATATGATATAGTGGTTGTTGAGGATTTGGCTTATTTCGCCATGGATTTCCGTAAAGATTATGGTCAGCCGGGCGTTCCTCCGTTTCAACCGACTATCGCAAAATACACCGACAATTATATATTGTTGATTTCGGCTTCGAAGGCGTTCAGTTATGCTGGTCAGCGAATTGCTTCGTTGGTAATTTCCAATGCGTTGTATATGAAGAAATTCCCTGATTTGCTTCGCTTCTATGCACAGGAGGAATTGGGCAGGGCAATGATTTATGGTGCTGTGTATGCGTTGACTTCGGGAACGGCGTATTCGGCCCAATATGCGTTCACGGCTATTTTGAAGGCAGCAAACGACGGTACATATAATTTCCGTAACGATATTCTTGAATATGGCCGTCGTGCAAAACAGGCTAAGGATATTTTTACGCAAAACGGTTTTGAAATTGTGTACGACAAGGATATGGACAATCCAGTGGGCGACGGATTCTATTTCACTGTGGGCTATCCAGGTATGACTGGCGGCGAGTTGCTGGCTGAATTGCTGTATTATGGCATCAGTGCAATCACGCTTGACATTACTGGCAGCGAGCGACAAGGCTTGCGTGCCTGCACATCGCAAATGTCGCAACATAAGATTGATTTGTTGAAGGACAGAGCAAAATTGTTCCATGAAACACATTGATAACTTGTTTGTAACTGCTTGAAAATACAAGTAAGAAATTTCTAAATTATTGTATTTTTGAAAAACGAAAAATTAAGAAATTATGGCAAAGAAAAGAGATTTTAAGAAAGATGTAGACGACATCTTTGTAACAGTGGTAGACGAATGTGCGTTCACAGCTGATTTCTTCCCTGAAAAAGCTGAGGCGGCAGAAAAAATGATAGATGAAGCAGTTGAATTGTACAACGACACTCGCTATGCGTATAAACTAGATGATAAAATTTCATACAAGAAATTTTATGATGGTTTGTTTACGAATTATTTGGCAAAAATGAGTGACATTTTAACTCGTTTGAACGATTCACAAAAGTAATCATCTACATTGAGATTATATCGGCGAGAGGATTGATTGTAACGAATTAGTCCTCTCGTCGTTTTAGAATTAAATGTTATGATGTGCAAACTCATTACTTTTAACTTATAATCCATAATTCATAACTCAAACAACGTGTCCCATCTGCCTGCTTTGGTTACCGACTTGGCGTTGATTCTTGTAATGGCGGGAATCATTACGCTTTTGTTCAAAAAAATGAAGCAGCCGTTGGTTTTGGGATATATCGTTGTCGGTATCATTGCGGGACCGTATATTGATTTGTTGCCTTCGGTTTCCGATAAGACGGGCATTTCAACGTGGGCAGATATTGGTGTAATCTTTCTATTGTTTGCTTTAGGTCTCGAATTCAATATAAAAAAATTGGTGAATGTCGGGGCTTCGGCGTTCATTACGGCTTTTACCGAGGTTATTTCCATGCTGACGATAGGCTTTATATTTGGGAAAATTGTCGGGTGGGGAAATGTCGAAAGTCTGTTTTTGGGAGGAATGTTATCAATGTCGTCAACCACAATCATCATCAAGGCATTTGACGATTTAAATGTGAAGGGGCAGAAGTTTGCCGGATTGGTGTTCGGAACGCTTGTGGTAGAAGATATTGTCGCAATCCTTATGATGGTGTTACTTCCAACTATTGCTGTAAGTCAGCAGTTCGACGGCATGGAAATGATTGAAAGTTTCTTCAAATTGGGCTTTTTCATGGTGCTGTGGTTCCTTGTGGGAATATTCATTCTGCCGTCGTTTTTCAAACGAATTCGTAATCTTATAACAGACGAAATGTTGCTCATTATTTCATTGGGATTGTGTCTGGGTATGGTCGTGTTTGCTGTAAGCGTTGGCTTTTCGGCTGCGTTGGGTGCATTTATGATGGGCTCGATTTTATCTGAAACAATCGAAGGTGCACGAATCGAACATTTGATAAAAGGTTTGAAGGATTTCTTCGGAGCAGTGTTTTTCGTTTCGGTCGGAATGTTGGTCGATCCGAATATTTTGTTGGAACATTGGGGAACAATCTTGCTCATCACGTTAGTGGTATTGGTGTTTAAACCGATTTTTTCGGGAATGGGCGTCTTGTTGTCGGGACAGAATTTGAAAATTGCCGTACAATCGGGAATGAGCTTGGCACAAATTGGAGAATTTGCTTTTATCATCGCATCGGTCGGTGTGTCGATGAATGTCATCAGTCCACAAATTTATCCGATTATTGTGGCCGTGTCGGTCATTACGACGTTTACTACGCCATATTTTATCCGTCTGGCAGAACCGTTATATAACAAGATACAAAAAGACGCACCCAAAAATATATTGGATAAAATAGACAAAATATCGCAAGGAACTCGATTGTTGAACAAGGAAACGGACTGGAAGTCGTTGCTAAAGAAGACAATGGGGCGTGATATAATCTATAGTGTAATAATGTTGACGATTCACGTTGTTGTGTTTAATTTCATTAGTCCGCTGTTGATAAAAATCGTGCCTGAGCAATGGGTGAAGATTATTTCGGGCTTGATTGCGTTAGTCGCAATGGCGCCGTTTTTGCGTGTTATGTTGTTGAATAAAGGAAATGTGGAGTTGTTTCAAAAACTATGGAACCAAAATCATTTTAACAAAGGCGGACTGATTTGTCTTGTCTTGTTTCAATCTGGATTGGCATTGTTTTTTATTTGTACTGTCCTTGCCAAAATGTTTAGCATGTCGCAGCGATTGGAAATTTTGGTGGCATTTGCCGTGTTTGTTTCAATTGCTTTGTCGCGACATTTATTGCGAGGATATAATAAGATAGAACGCCGATTTGTCAATAATTTGAATGTGAAAGAGGAGGACGAGGAAAATAATTCGCTCAAACATAGCTTCGAGACGAAACTCATTGACCGTAATATTCACCTTGCAGAAATTAAAATGCCCGTCAATTCTCATTTTATTGGCAAAACATTGTTGGATACAGGAATAAAGCAGCAGTATGGCGTGATTGTTGTGAAAATTGTGCGTGGCTCAATGGAAATTGACATACCCGAAGCCGACGAGATTGTCTATCCACAGGATGTTTTGGTCGTTTTAGGAAATGACGAACAGATATATGCATTTTCGTCGGCACTTGAGGTGGAGAATAAAAATGTGCAGAATATGCCGAAATCGGAAATTACGTTGGAGTCAATTTTTATTGAAGAACAATCGTATCTTTGTGGCAAAAGTATTCAACAGTCTGGGCTGAAAGACAGCGTACATTGCTTGGTGATTGGTATTGAACGGGGAGGAAAGTCGGTGATGAATCCTCATTATACAATGACGTTCGAAGCGGGCGATTTGGTGTGGATAGTTGGAAACCGCCAGCAGTTGTATGATTTTATGACGCTGCACTCTCACAGATTGAGTAAAAACATAAAAATAGAATAAGATGAATGTAACGGTGTTATTTTGGATTATTATAGCAATAATTGTTGTTGATTATGTATTGGAATGTGTGTTGGATTATTTGAATGGCACACGTCGCGGGGCTCCTGTTCCGTCGGAACTCGCCGATTTGTACGATGCCGAAACTTACGAAAAACAGCAACGCTACGAACAGGCAAAGAGCAGAATTGGATTTTGGAGCAGCACGGCTGGGTTTATCCTGATAATGGTAATGTTTTTTTGCGGTATATACGGATTGTTGGATAATTGGATTACAGGATTTGTGGAAAATCCGATACTTGCCGGTCTGCTTTTCTTTGGAATCTTGTTCTGGGCTTCCGACATTCTTTCTACTCCGTTTGAATGGTACAATACATTTGTTATTGAAGAAAAATTCGGCTTCAACAAAATGACAAAATCGTTGTTCATTGCCGATAAACTAAAATCGTGGCTGATTACGGCGGTGCTTGGTGGTGGAATTTTGGCTGGACTGTTAGCGTTGATTTCGTATTTCGGACAGAATTTTTGGATAATTGCATGGGTAGCCATTTCAATAATATTAGTGTTCATCAACATGTTTTATTCTACTCTGTTTGTTCCGTTGTTCAACAAGCAAACTCCGCTCGAAGATGGAGAATTGAAGGATGCAATTTTTTCATTTAGTAAGAAAGCGGGGTTTGAATTGGATAATATATATGTAATAGATGGCTCAAAACGTTCCACCAAAGCAAATGCGTACTTTAGCGGGTTGGGCAGCAAAAAACGTATAGTATTGTTCGATACATTAATAAAAGAATTGACAATTCCCGAAATTGTTGCGGTACTAGCTCACGAAATCGGACATTATAAAAAGAAACATACGCTCATGATGCTTGCCGCATCAATCTTACAGATGGGCGTTATTTTGTTTTTGTTCGGTTTGTTCCTTTCTCAACCTGCATTTACCGAAGTCTTGGACATAGAATATTCGCCAGAAAAAAGTTATGCATCGTTCTATGTTTTTAGTATTTTGTTTACGCCAATTTCATTTTTTGTCAGTTTGGCAATAAATGCATTTTCACGTCGTAATGAATATCAGGCTGATGCATTTTCAGGCGAAAATTATTCGCCGGAAGAGTTGGAGAACGCTTTGAAGAAACTCAGCAAACAGAGCCTTTCAAACCTAACGCCACATTCGTGGTACGTTTTTTGTTATTACTCTCATCCGACGCTCTATCAAAGGATAGTGGCATTACGAAAACTTAAAAATGAAAAGGTATGAAAACAATTTCTTCATCGTTGAGTTCCGTAATGAACAATACGAAAAACACAGGGAAAAGACCTGTTGCGGAGGGAGAGATAAGAATTCATCCTTCTATAGTTCAAAAGATGGAAGAGTTTTCCATCAAACAGAAGTGGAAGGAGGTTGTCGGACCAATTCTCGCACGGGCAGTTACAGCAATGGCAGTGAAATACAAAGTTTTATATGTCTCGGTAAATTCAGCTGCGATAAAAAATGAACTCATTCTTCATAAATCGGAGATTATCAAACGAATAAACGAAGAGTTGGGAAAAACAAAGTTGACAGACATGGTGGTAAATTAAGGCTTTGTTATAAATATGTTAATATATTTGGGCTTTCACGGCTCATTGCATTAAAAAAATAACTAAATTTGGAGCACTTAAAAATTGAAGGAAAATGAAAAGAAATAGTAAGATTTTAGCATTGGCAGTAGCAAGCTTGATGGCTGTCAGCGTTTCAGCACAGAACAATTGTCTCGATTTTCATAAGACCAAATGTCCATCAGCTAACACGACTGGATACCACATGTCGAATGATTCGAGAAGTGCAACAATGCGTAAAGGACAATCGTCAGAATTTAGAATCACAATTTATCAAGGTAAGGATTATAGAATTTCGGTTTGTTCAGATGAGTCGGCTCTTGGTTCTACAGTTCACATGAGATTGATTGATTACGAAACAGAAGAATTGCTTTACGACAACAAAGATTTTAATTATGTGAAAGAATTTGAATTCACTGTTGTACAAAGCCGTCAGATTAAGATTTCAATCGAAATACCTGAAGATTCTGCACAAAAAGCTGCTGCAAACACAACAGGCTTGATTTCTAAGAACATCAACCAAGGTTGCGTGGGCGTTCGTATCGAAGAAATGAGTACACCAAAAACTGGTTTCTAACATTTTTTAATAGAAAAATATGAAAGGCATTGTTAAAACGACAATGCCTTTTTTATTTTTGCACATCAAATTATTACAATGCAGAAACAGGATATTTTATCGTTGTCGTTCGACGAATTGGTGACTGCAATGATGCAGTTTGGGGAAAAGAAATTCCGTGCCACGCAAGTGTATCAGTGGTTGTGGCAAAAACGTGTACGTTCTTTCGAACAGATGACAAATCTATCGCAGTCGTTACGAGATACATTGTCGGAACACTTTTATTGTCAGACTATTAAGTCTGTTACCAACCATAAAAGTTCCGATGGTTCCATGAAATTCGGTTTTTCTCTTTCCGATGGAAAAATCGTAGAAGGAGTGTTGATTCCTGCAAAAGATAGAATGACGGCTTGTATTTCCTCGCAAGTTGGCTGCGGACTTCAATGTACGTTCTGTGCGACTGGTGCGTTGGGTTTCACACGAAATCTTTCTGTTGGAGAAATTACCGACCAGTTTTTCTATATGGATGCCGAAGCGCGAAAGACAACAGGGAACGGCATTTCGAATATTGTCTACATGGGAATGGGGGAGCCGTTGATGAATTACGACGCAGTGATGGCTTCGATTTCGCGTTTGACGGAACCGAACGCGGTTGGAATGGCGCCGTCACGTATCACATTGTCGACAGCCGGCGTCATTAAACAAATCATTAAACTTGCCAACGACGGATTCCCATGTAATTTGGCTGTTTCGCTCCATGCTCCGAAAGATATGTTGCGTAGCCAATTGATGCCTATAAATAAAACGAACCCTTTGGCAAAATTGAGCGACGCATTAGCGTATTTTCACGAAAAGACGGGGGGGAGAATCACTATTGAATATATGTTGTTGAACGGAATAAATGATTCTATTCAACATGCACGTGACTTAGCTGAATTTACGAAGCGTTTCCCTGTGAAAATCAATGTGATAGAGTTCAATCCACACGAAATGTCTCCATACCAAAAATCAGACAGACAGACAGCAGACCAGTTTGTAAACTTTTTGAAAGGTTTGAATTTGATTGTGAATGTACGCTATTCCAAAGGACGTGACATTGCTGCGGCATGCGGACAACTTGCGGCAAAACGTCGATAAATCAATTCGTTTCGTCGTCGGTGACATCGGTCTGCCATGTGTCTACAAGTATTTCCGTGTTGTCGGTAATTACAAGCAGATGGTCGTTTTCCTTTAAAATGGTTTTCCCTGTCGGAATAAAGTAGCCCGAATCGCGTTTTACCATGATCGCTAATGTCTTTTCTGGTAATCCAATATCCATCAGACGTGAACCGTTCTGAAGCATAGGTTTGGTAATGATAATTTCTGTTGCTCCAGATTTGATTTCTTCGGGAAGGTCAATTTCGAAATTTTGCGGTTCTCGGAGTCTTTTGGAATTTCCAATGACGTGCAAATATTTTGCAACACGAGGGAGCGATGTGCCTTGAAGTATTAAAGATACAAGTGTGCAGAAGAAAACAATGTTAAATAACACGTTCGCATTGGGAATGTCGGCTTTCAAACTTAAAATGGCGAAAATAATCGGCGTGGCTCCACGCAGACCAACCCACGAAACAAACATTTTGTCTCGGTTTTGCATTCGTTTGAAGGGGAGAAGGCACAAAAACACCGATAGAGGTCGTGTCACAAAAATCATAAGAAAACTGACAATCAGACCTGGAATGATTACTGGAATCAGTTCGTGAGGTCTTACAAGCAGTCCCAGAATCAAGAACATAATCAGTTGGAAGAGCCACGTGAGACCGTCAAAGAATTTGATGGTAGATTTTTTATGTACGATTTTGTTGTTTCCCATAATCAGTCCGCCAATATAGACAGCCAAGTAGCAATTGCCGTGCAGGAAATACGTCGCCGAGAAAATGAAGATGCAACTTGAAAGGACTAAAATAGGATAGAGCGAATCGTTTTCTATGTTTAACTTATTGATTAAGAATAAGATGAGTTTGCCCATAGCATATCCCATAATTCCACCGATTATGAGTTGCGTGACGACTTTGAGTATTGCAAGAATGTAATTCGGGTCTTCGTTGGATTGAACTATATTTAACAACGTGATTGTCAGTACGTAAGCCATAGGGTCGTTACTACCGCTTTCCAATTCCAGCATTGGTTTCAGGTTGTTTTTCAATCGCAATCCTTTGGCTCGTAAGATTGAGAAAACCGATGCCGAATCGGTCGATGACATTGTCGCTCCAAGGAGGAGTGAGGTTGCTAATCCGAATCCTATTGATTCCTGCGTCAATCCTAAAATCCACCAGATTGCCAAACCGGTAAATAGCGCCGTCAAAAAAACGCCGAGGGTTGAAAGCACGATTCCTTGTTGCAACACGGGTTTTATATCGTCGATTTTAGTGTCAAGTCCACCTGAAAAAAGGATGACGCACAATGCGATGGTGCCGACTGCCTGTGCAATTTCAATGTTGTCGAACTGAATGCCGAGTCCGTCGCAGCCAAAAATCATTCCGACTGCCAGAAACAATAACAACGAAGGTACTCCAAATTTATATCCTGCCTTGTCGGCAATAATGCTGACGAAAAATAGCAGGGAAATAATCAGTAATATACCTTCGACTTGCATTACAAAAACTATTGCTTCTTGTATTCGTGTGCCCGTTTGGGATTCATCGGAAACCAGCCTCGTTCCACACGCTTTTTCTGCGTGAAAAGTTCGCCGATTCCCCACAGTGCCGATGCACCAAACACACCGACGACTGCCGAAATTATTGTGCTTTCAATGAACAAAGCACCGATTATGCATACTATACCTATAATAAGAAATGTCCACCAGCAGTGCGTTCCCCAACGATATTCCGCTTTGATGACAATAGGATGCCAAATGCCGATTGTGAGAAACGTGCAAATGGCGATGATGATTCCTGTAAAATTCATAAAATGCTCGTTTTCAGATTATTCCCATTCAATTGTTGAAGGCGGTTTCGACGAAATGTCGTAGCAGACGCGGTTCACACCTTTTACCTTATTTATGATGTCGTTCGAAACTTTTGCCATAAAATCGTAGGGGAGATGTGCCCAGTCTGCCGTCATTGCATCGGTGCTGGTTACGGCACGGAGTGCAACGGCACGTTCGTAGGTACGTTCGTCGCCCATAACGCCC
>JAEEGL011236532.1_pt1 | contig 29920 bp, 26 predicted proteins | sample 9134231 | NCBI WGS metagenome assembly JAEEGL01 (sample SAMN16246548, study PRJNA631951) | gut metagenome | biome: gut microbiome; feature: rumen; material: fiber-attached | host: Bos | place: Iran: Karaj | collected 2018-10 | reverse complement strand
TTCCCGGAACGCGGAGTATCGTATGTTATCCCTTGAAAATCCCCGGGCGTGAAATCCCCGGCGGGGTTTTCATATGATAGCATACGGCGCTCCGGAGACCTGAAAGAAAAAGGAGTGAAACGTATGGAATCCAAGAAGTACACTATGGATTTTGCCGGACGTCCCCTGACGCTGGAGTTCGGCAGGTACTGCGAGCAGGCCAACGGTTCTGTCTGGGTTCACCTGGGCGACACCGTCGTGATGGTCAACGCGACCATGGCTCCCGCTCCCCGCGAAGGAGTTGATTTCTTCCCTCTCGCGGTTGACGTGGAAGAAAAGCAGTATTCCGTCGGCAAAATCCCCGGCGGCTTCATCAAGCGTGAAGGCCGTCCCTCTGAAAAAGCGACCCTGACCTGCCGCCTTATCGACCGTCCTCTCCGCCCCCTGTTCGAAAAGGGCATGCGGAATGACGTGCAGGTGGTTGTCACCATTCTCAGCGTGGAGCAGGATGTTCCGCCGGAAATCCCGGCCATGATCGGATCCTCTGTAGCCCTGGCTGTCAGCGATATTCCGTGGAACGGCCCCACCGGCGCTGTTCTTGTCGGCCGCGTCAACGGTCAGTTCGTTATCTGCCCCGATGAAGCCCAGCGCGCCGAAAGCGACCTGAGCCTCTATGTCGCCGGTACTGAAGATGCCATCATGATGGTTGAAGCCGGTGCAAAGGAGCTTTCCGAGGAAACCATGCTCGACGCGATTCTCTTCGGCCACGAAGAGATCAAAAAGCTGGTTGCCTTCCAGAAGCAGATCGTCGCTGAAATCGGCAAGGAAAAGCAGGTTGTCCCGCTGATCACCACCGGTGATGACATTAAGGCTGCTGTCCGTGAGTTTGCATACGACAAGTGCGTCTGGACCTTCGATACCTTCGACCGTTCCGAGCGCCAGCAGCGTGAAGCCCAGACCAAGCAGGAAACCCTTGCTGCGCTGTCTGAGCAGTTCCCTGAAAGGGAAAGCGAAATTGAAGATGCGCTGTACTACCTCAACAAGGAAGTTATGCGCGCAAAGATCCTGAATGAAGGCATCCGTCCTGACGGCCGGAAAGTCACCGAAATCCGTCCCATCTGGTGCGATGTCGGCGTGCTTCCCCGCACCCACGGCAGTGCCATCTTCACCCGCGGCCAGACCCAGGCCCTGACAGTCACCACCCTGGGTACCGTCAGCGAGGGACAGACCCTGGACGGCCTGAGCAATGAGGACTTCAAGCGCTATATCCATCACTACAACATGCCGCCGTACGCCACCGGTGAAGCCGGCCGTCTGAAGAGCCCCGGCCGCCGCGAAATCGGCCACGGTGCGCTGGCAGAACGCGCGCTGCTGCCTGTCATTCCCTCTGAGGAAGAGTTCCCCTATGCGCTCCGTCTGGTCAGTGAGATTCTCTCCTCCAACGGTTCCTCTTCCATGGCTTCTGTCTGCGGCTCCACCCTGAGCCTGATGGACGCCGGTGTTCCGATCCATGCACCCGTTGCCGGTGTCGCCATGGGTCTGATCACCGATAAGGAAAGCGGCAAGCTCGCGGTCCTGACCGACATCCAGGGTCTGGAGGACTTCCTGGGCGATATGGACTTCAAGGTAGCCGGTTCCATGAACGGTATCACTGCCCTGCAGATGGATATCAAGATTGCCGGCATCAACCGCGCCATCCTGCAGCAGGCACTGCGCCAGGCACTGGAAGGCCGCCTGTATATCCTGAAGATCATGCTGGATACGCTTGGACAGCCCAGGACTGAACTGAGCCCCTATGCGCCCAAGATCATCCGCTTCACCATCAATCCCGACAAGATCCGTGAAGTCATCGGACCCGGCGGAAAGATGATCAACAAGATCATTGCCGAAACCGGCGTGAAGATCGATATCGAGGATGACGGCAGCGTGTTCATCTCCACGCCTGACCAGGCCGCAGCTGAAAAAGCACGCCACATCATCGAAGGCATTGCCAAGGATATCGAAGTCGGCGATGTGTTCACCGGCAAGGTTGTCCGCATCATGAACTTCGGTGCCTTTGTTGAACTTGCTCCCGGCAAGGATGGTATGATCCATATTTCCAAGCTGGATACCAAGCGGGTTGAGAAGGTCGAAGATGTTGTCAACATCGGCGATGAACTCGAAGTCAAAGTCAATGAGATCGACGCGCAGGGCCGCATCAATCTTATCCGGAACGACATTGAATATGCCGCCGGATCCGATGCTCCCCGTCGTGACGGCAACCGCCGTCCCCCGCGCCGCACAAGCAACCACGACTGATTAAGCGCACGCCTCCGGAGTTTTCCGTGATCACTCCGGAGGCGTCCTTTTCATTGAAGCCATGAATGAACGTATTGTTTGCCTGGATATCGGAGACGTAAGAATCGGTGTGGCCGTTTCTGATCCGACAGGAACCATTGCCACGCCTGTCGAAGTTATTAAGCGGGTCGGCTGGGGGCCCGACACCCGGAAAGTGAAAGATATCTGCGACCGGTACGAGACCATCCGGATCCTGTCCGGACTGCCGCTGAATATGGACGGCACGGAGGGATTCCAGGCCGAAAAGGTTCGCGCCTTCTGCGCGCAGCTTGAAAAAGCCGGCCTGAACGTCATTTTCCAGGATGAACGCCTGTCCACCGTTTCTGCGGAGGACGCACTGATTGAAGGCGGGGTTTCCCGCAGCGGCCGGAAACAGGTCGTGGACAAGGTCGCAGCTTCAGTCATTCTGCAGCAGTGGCTGGAATCACACAAGAATTAAGGAGGAATCAACATGAGTGACGAACTGAACAACATCCCCGAAGAGAATATGCCCGAAAACGATGAAAACGCCCTGGCTGAGGGAGATATCATCGAAATGCTCGATGATGACGGCAACACTGTTCCCTTCATCTTTGTTGACGCCGTTGAATTTGAGGGTGATGTTTATCTTGCCCTGGCGGAGCCGGAAGAGGATGACGCTGTCTTCTTCCTGAAGGTTGAGCAGGACGAGGACGGCAGCGATGTCTATACCGCTCCGGATGAATCCATTGAGGATGCCCTTTTTATGCGCTTTACGGAACTTCGCAGCGGCGAAGAGGAAGAATAACGCCCGATTATTAAAGAGGCCTGGAAAGGCCTCTTTTTTGCTTTATTTGATGTTTTCTTGTCCGAAGCGGACTATCATGAACCTTTCGTGTGAATACAGCTTTTTATCTTCCCATATACAGAAACGACGGATTTTCCTGTCCGTTTTCTGATACGAAAAAGAACCTTCTGTGAAGGCTCTTTTTCGTTTATAACAGGATATTGTACTGTTGTTACTCGTTGATGATCCGCCTGAGGAAATCCCTCGTCTTCGGGCTTTGCGGATTGGTGAAGATCTGGCCCGGATCGCCTTCTTCCTCAATAATTCCGCTTGCCATGTAAACCACATGGGTGCTGACGTCCCGGGCAAATGCCATCTCGTGGGTAACCACCAGCATGGTCATCCTGTCCTTGGTAGCCAGGGTTTTCATAACCTCCAGTACTTCGCCGACCATTTCCGGGTCCAGGGCGGAAGTGGGTTCGTCAAACAGCAGCACTTCCGGTTCCATGGCCAGCGCGCGTGCAATGGCAACGCGCTGTTTCTGGCCGCCGGAAATCTGGTCCGGACGCGCATTGATATACGGTGCCATACCGACCTTGTTCAGGTAGTACAGCGCCCGCTTTTTCGCTTCTTCAGCCTTGATCTTCAACACCTTCTGCTGGCCGATCATGCAGTTGGCCAGTACAGTCAGGTTGCTGAACAGGTTGAAGTTCTGGAAAACCATACCAACTTTTGCCCGGTAAGCAGAGGAATTGATCCTGCCTTGCGTGACATCCTGTCCATGGAACAGGATCTTTCCCGTGGTCGGTGTCTCCAGCAGGTTGATGCATCGGAGCAGTGTGGATTTACCGCTGCCGCTGGCTCCGATAATGGTTGTAACGTCACCCTTGTCTACCGTGAAATCAATGTCAGTCAGCACAGCGTTTGTGCCGAAAGCCTTGGAGAGGTGACTGATCTCAAGAATATGTTCGCTCATTGTCCCTCTCCTTCTCAGTCATTTTCTTTCTTTTCAAAGGGCGAACCGGCATTGTCGGGATAATTGTATGTACCGGCTGTCATCACCAGTTGGTCAGTACTGGCCAGTTCGTAATTGGACTTCCCGGCCATCTTCTTTTCCAGCCTGCGGAGCAGGAACGATGCCAGCAGAGTCAGGCAGAGATAGCCAGCCATCTCAATGAATGCGGATGGGAAATACTTGAAGACCGCTCCGGATACCATCTTGTGAACAGCGAAGAAATCGGAAAACCCGATAATGAACATGACGGACGTATCCTTCACGTTGATGATGTAGTTGTTTCCGATCTGCGGCATGATGTTCCTCAGCGTCTGCGGCAGTACAATATACAGCATGGTCTGCCAGTGGTTCATTCCGATAGCTTTCGCCCCTTCGAACTGTCCCCTGTCAATGCTCATAATGCCGCCGCGTACGGATTCCGCCATATAGGCGCCCGTATTGACGGAGACCACAATAATACTGACCGTCCAGATATTGTCGAAAGAAACGCCGAAGAAATACGGCATGCCGTAAAAGATGAATACAGCCTGCAGAATCATGGGCGTTCCGCGGAATATTTCCACATAGGCACGTATGACGATCCGGATAATTCTCAGGAACAGTCGCTTGATGAAAAAATCTTTCTGGTTGATTGGGATCGTCTGGAGTATGCCGCACAGGAAACCGATCACGCATCCGATCAGTGTTGAGACGGTAGCCAGGATCAGCGTGTTGGCAATACCGGTGAGATACACCATCCGGTATTTCGCCCACAGTATGCTGATATCTGTGACAAGCTGAGACATAGGATTACTTCCTTAACAGTTTTTTCTTTATTCGCTCAGGGGCTGGATTTTGATTGCTTCTGCCATCAGGGCGTTGAAATCATCCGCGGTCTTGTCTTTCAGGTATGCGTTGATGGCGTCCACCAGGGCAGTATTTCCTTTCTTGACAGAAATACCGATATTGATTTCTTCCTCGGAAACTTCAAAGTCGTTGCCGCTGCCGGCAAAGTCCAGCAGCACCAAGTCCGGATAGGCAATCAGGGCGCCCTGGGCTGTGGGCATGTCAGTGCAGACAAAATCCACCGCTCCGGAGGCCACTGCCATCAGCATGGCGGGTGCGGATTCGGCAGGCATACCGATCTGCGCGTCCGGAATCTGGGGCAGGCAGGAATCATACCAGATGGTGCCGCTCTGGCTGGTGCAGGTACCGCCCGCCAGGTCGTTAATGCCTTTGGCTTCGGCAAACTTGCTGTCTTTCTTCGTCAGGCAGACGATGGTGGCATACAGGTACGGACCCGCAAAATCAACAGATTCCATTCTTTCGGAAGTCATGCTCTGGCCGGCAATGACAGCGTCGCATACGCCGGACTGGACGGCAGGAATCAGGGAATCCCAGTCCAGCTGCTTGATTTCCAGTTTCCATCCGTTCGCTTCACAGATGGCCTTGGCGGTCATCACGTCATAGCCGTTCGCGTACAGCAAGGAGTCTTTGATCGGCACAGCGCCGTTGGAATCATCCGGCTGAGCCCAGTTGTAAGGTGCGTAGGCGCATTCCATGGCCACAGTCAGCACACCGTCCTCCACGCCGGGGATCGTTCCTTCCGCGTAAACAGCGCCGGTAAACACCATCATAAGAACCATCAGAATACCAATAAACCGTTTCATTTCAATACCCTCCGTTTTCTGATCTCGTTCTGTATTTTTCCCTTAAAATATAGAAAGATCCTTTAGCTGATTTTATAGCAAAAAAGGCTCCCTGTACAAGTTTTTTTCATGTACAGGGAGCAGAGGACATCTTATGCTTCAGGCTTTTGTGGAAGCCTTGCGTTTCCGGGCTTCCCTCCTGAGAATGACTTTTTCAAGCACGATTGTGAACACACCGACTATCAGGTAAATATAGAACGTGAAGAACCGCCAGATCAGCAGGGCCAGGCCGATGGTTCCGTCCTTGAATATCCCCCTGAAATACAGCAGGAATCCGCCTTCCTGGGCGCCGCTGGCGCCGGGCAGCGGCGTGTAGCTGGCACTGACAAACAGCAGGCAGCTGATCGTCAGGACCTGGTACCACGGAGTTCCGGTCATGCCGAAGGCATAGTAGACAAATACGGTAGTCGCGAACAGCGCCAGCAGGCCAAGCGTGGAGCAGGCAAACTGCAGCAGGATCTGCCCGGGGGAATGCATCAGGTCCAGCAGGGCCGTGTGGTAGGTGTCCAGCACCTCTGTCACCTTTGATACCGCCGCTGCCTTGTTCCTGACGATATGAAGCTTTTCCAGCAGTCCGATCATCGCTTCAGCCAGCTTCTGCACCCAATTCCGCTTGAAGGCCGCAAGCAGCACCAGCGGAACAGCGGCAAAGTTGATCAGCCACCCGATCCGGACCAGCCAGATTGCCCCGGCCAGTTGCTGATTCACGAAATCCCTGTTGGTAAAATACAGCACCAGGGCAATCAGCGAAGTCATTGTCTGGTTGGTGATAAACCGGATCGTCACAGCCATCGTGCCGTATCCGACCGGAATGCCCGCTTTGCGCAGGGAATTCACCTGCATGGGCTGTCCGCCGGCTGAGCTGGGTGTGATATTGCAGTAATAGAAACCGATCAGTGCGACATTGATCGCCCGGCCGATACTGATTTTGAAGCCCTGCCCCCGCAGGTAAAACCAGTAATTCATGCCGTCGCATACAGTATAAATCAGCCAGCATGCAAAAATGCAGGTCAGCCACACCAGGCTCATCTGCTTGATGGCATCCCATGCGTTTGTCAGGTCTTCATTACTGAATGCGATAAAGGATACCGCGGTGATGGAAAGGGCAATGAAGAGAAAACTCAGGATTTTCTTGAGTCCGGAACTCATGCACTGCTCCTTTCAAACCCTTTCGGGAAATCATTATCCTTGTTATTTTATCTTATTCTTTTTCTTCTGTCCAGATGCGGTTTTCTGAAAAGCGGAATCCTTCAAAATCAAAGTTGCTGCCCGGCAGGAAAACAAAGGAAACAGAACAGACTCCTGCCGGAACCTGTACCGGGAACTGCTGTATACGTGCGCCCCGCCCGGCAAAATCCGCAATCCCTGTTATTTCCTCTCCCTGTTCATTCCGGATTCTCACGGTCACCGCATTGATCTCCAGCGGTGTTTCACCTTCGATCTCCAGCAGCACACTCCCGCTCCCGCCGAAATCCATTTCCTCCCATGTCAGGGTTACGTTGTTGCCAATACCGGCAACAGCGTTGTCCCGGATCATGAAACTGTCGCCGTAAATCCGGTCAGCCGAAGCTGCCGGGTGGCGGAGGTATGCCCGCTGCTGTGTTTCAAACACGAATCCCTTCATATGGACTTTGTCCCTCATCCGGAAGCACAGCGTCTGTATGCCCGTCAGCCGTTCCTCCAGCGTCCAGGTTTCCGGCTGGTACACGTTCCAGATACTCGGTTTTTCATAATGCAGCGTCCCGATCCCCTGTTCCTCACCGTTATCTTTCACTGTAAACAGTTCAATATCATAGGGATTGCTGTCCAGGGCAAATATATCCACGGTAATCCGGTCGGAGCCGGTTTTGCCGAAATCCACCTGCCTGAAACCGATCATGCTTTCCCCGTCTCTGGCAAAGGCAATTCCCTTTTCATTTCCTGCACCGATTTCCCCTTCATACAGGTCATACAGTCCCGCAGAAACATACCGGTAGGGATCATGGGACGGATTGCCGAAACCCTCGGCACTGAATTCAGTCTGGCTGATCAGGACACACTGTCCGTTTTCGCGGCACAGCGCCCGAAGATAATAATATCCGTCTCCGCTGGCCCTCACGGTGACAGTATCCTTTTCCTGCTCCAGCTTTACACAGGGAGATTCAATCCCCGAGGCGTTGGTCGCCTGCCACTGGATTTCCGGTGCTGCGTTTTCCGGAAGTACTGAAAAACAGAATGTACAGCAATCATGTTCCGGGGTCAGTGCAGTGCTGTCCCGGGGGGCAAGGTCAATCCTGCGGACCGATACCGCTTCCGGCAGAGGCCGGCTGTAAACCTCCTGGGTACAGGAAATACCGGAAATGATTTCTGCAGTCCTGACCGGAACCGTCAGTTCCCCTGCGGTGCAGTCATTTCCCTCCACCCTGATATGTACATCTTCCGTCTTTCCGTTGGATGCAATAATCAGCAGCAGTTTTCCAGAAAACAGCCGCCTGTTGTCACACTTATAGCTGTCCGTATCGGATGAATCCCCGTTATCCGTACCGATCAGCCTTCCCCCGCCGGTCACCGCTGCGCGGATCCGGTTCCTGGCGTTTTCCACCGGGTGATGATTCCGGTCTTCCGCAGATACGGTTACGAAAATCAGGTCCCTGCCGTCAGACAGCATTGCTTCATTCTCACAGGACAGCTTCAGATAAGCTGTTTCACCGGGCGTATACCTGTAATCCTCACAGATCATCCTGCCTGCTTCGTCATACCCTCTCGCGCACAGCGTGCCGGGCCGGAAATGAATCTGCCACAGCAGTGGAAACCGTTCCCCGTCGTACAGGTTGTTCTTTTTCCTGCCCATTGATTGCCCGTCCAGGAACAGCTCCGCTTCACCGCAGTTTGTCATGACAGGAACATCCGTTATCTGTCCCCTGTTCCAGTCCCAGGAAACGCCGATGTGGATCATTTTCTTTTTTGTCCAGTAACTCTGAACAAGGTAATACGGATCCTTCGGGAAACACGCAGTATCTGCCTGCCCGAAATAGCAGGAACGCGTATGGTACGGGGTTGGTTCACCGATATAGTCAATGCCGCTCCACAGGAACTGCCCCAGGCTGTATGTCAGCTGCATATCCGCCGCAAGAATTCTTTTCAGGCTGTCTGCGCCCCAGCTTGTGTTGCTGTTGCCGAGGGCGGAGCACTGGCTGTCCGCTTCGCACATAATGCTCTGACCGGCCGGAAAATGGTATATCCCCCGGCTGGAAAGCACACTTCCGGTTTCGCTTCCGTAGATTATCCATCCCGGGTGCTCCGCGTGGTGTTTTTCATACAGTCGCTCACCGTAATTGTATCCTACAATATCCACATGTTCCGCGCATCGCTGTCCGCCCTGCCAGGGCATGTAATTGCATCCGAATGTGGTCAGTGCACGGCACAGCGGATCATGCAGGCGGACCTGTTCATTGAGGATTTCTGTCAGTTCCGTACCCCTGCTGTCCGCGTGCATATCATAGATTTCGTTCCCGATGGACCACATGATGACGCACGGGTGGCAGCGGTCCCGCCGGATCCATGAAGCAACGTCTTCAGTGAAGCACTCATCGAAAAAACGTGCATAGTCATGGTCTGTCTTGGGACGTTCCCACATATCAAAAGCTTCGTCGATCACCAGGATTCCCATCTCATCACACAGGTCCAGAAAATCTGATGCTGGCGGGTTGTGGCTCGTCCGCACGGCATTGGCGCCCATTTCCTTCATCAGCTGAAGCTGCCGGGCTGCTGCTTTTTTGTGAAATGCCGCGCCGAGGGCGCCCAGGTCATGATGCAGGCACACACCGCGGAGTTTCACCGGCTGTCCGTTCAGGAACAATCCCCTGTCCGGATCCGCAAAAACAGACCTCAGTCCGATTTTGCGGACTTCGGTCTGTTTTCCGTACCGGATATGCAGTTTGTAAAGATACGGATTTTCCGGTGACCAGGTTCTGGCTTCCGATATTTCCATGCATGCTGTTATATTTTGTCCTTCAATGCTGCTTTCTGCGCAGGCAACCTGTCGGTCGTTCCTGTCCAGCAGGATGCACTCAAAATCTTCCCCGCCTGTACCGTCAGCCTGGGCCGTAATCTTCATCTGCCACTTGCCGTCGTCTTTTTCTTCTTCCTTCAGGTACAGGCTGCCGGGAATCAGGTAATTCTCCGGCAGGGTTTCAAGGTACACATCGCGGTAAATCCCGCTTCCGGAATACCATCTGGTATTCGGGCTCAGATGGCGGATATGGACCATCAGGATATTCCTGCCCGCCTTCAGTTTCCCGGTCAGCGGCACATCAAATGCTGTGTATCCGTAACGGTGGGTCCGGATGACTTCCCCGTTCAGCAGGATATCGCAGTCCATATAAACGCCGTCAAACCGTACCAGCACCACAGGATCATGCTCTTCCGGCAGTTCCAGTTCACGCCGGTACCAGGCATCTGCGGTTTCATACAGGTCTGTCTGCCAGATCAGCCAGTCATGCGGAAGGTCTACAGGCACGAATTCGGCCTTCTCCGCGTCTTCCAGGGTACTTCCTGCCGGCAGTTTCGCAAACAGCCAGCCGTCATTGATCAGTTTCCGCATATCCTGTTACCTGCCCGGTTCTTTATTCCATTTTGAGGCTTCTGTTCATCAGTTCCTTCACAACATCGGAAGGCTTTGCATGATCATCAATCACCGCACGGACTGCGTTGATCAGCGGCATATCCATTTCAAACTGTTCACACAGCGTCACTGCCGCCGGCAGCGCGTTCATGCCTTCCACCACCATGCCGATTTCCCGCACTGCGTCTTCCACGGGCATACCCTGTCCGATCAGGAAGCCTGCCCGGTTGTTTCTGGAATGCCGGCTGGTGGCTGTAACAATCAGGTCGCCGATCCCGGCCAGGCCGAAAAAAGTTTTCTCCCTGCATCCCATGGCCGTACCGAGCCTGCGGATCTCTTCCATACCTCTGGTAATCATGGCCGCGCAGGTATTGTCTCCGTAACCCAGTCCACGGGCAATACCGACCGCCAGTGCTTCCACATTCTTCAGTGCGCCGCAGATCTGGACACCCTTGATGTCCGGATTGATATAAGGCCGGATACAGGAACCGTCAAACAGCTGCTGCACCTTTGCGGCTGCGTCCAGGTCTTCACAGGCGCATACAATCAGCGTGGGCAGGTCCCTTGCCACCTCTTCCGCGTGCGTCGGACCGCTCAGTGCCACCGTGATGTTCTTTTTGCCTGCGGCTTTCAGCTCGTCATCTATCACTTCCGTCAGCGTCATCAGGGTTCCGCTTTCGATTCCCTTTGCCGCGCTGGTAATGACAGTCTCCTCATTCAGATACGGGGCAAAAGCTCCGGCAGTCTTCCGCACAAACACGGAAGGAACTACCATAAACAGGTGATCCGCGTTCTCTGCAGCCTGCTGTGTGTCAGAGGTGAAAACAATGGAATCAGGAATCGTTGTGTCAGGAAGATGTATATGCCTGCGTGTCCGGGCAAGCGTCTCCGCTTCCTCCCGGAACGGGCTCCAGATCCATACCTCATGTCCGTTCAGGGCGAGCAGCCTTCCCAGCGCTGTGCCCCAGGTTCCCGCACCCGCAATCGTGACTTTCACAGTTTCAGTTTCCTTTCTCCGCTTCATCCTGCGTTTTTCCGGCCTTGTATTCCAGGTGAAGCTCATTGGTGGAAGTATAGTTGCCCTGGATATCCAGCTGGTACTTCAGGTGCATATTTCCTTCCGACTGTCCGAACCGGCAGGCGGCTTCCTTGGTATAAACCGCCATATCCATATTTCCGTAAGGTGTACGGTAAACGCCTTCAAAACGCTGTCCTTTTTTAAACACCATCGTACTGGAAAAATCGCCTTTTCTTTCCATGGTGATTCTGCCTTCACGCAGGGAAAGGGCAATATCTGCCTTCATAATTTCCCCGGTTTCCTCATCCTGCTGGGACTCCTGGTATTCAAGCAGGATCTCGTTCGGGTTTTTATACCGGAGATTGCCGACTGTCATGAACTGGATCGGATAATCCGGCATCTGGTCATACCTGGCAATGGCCAGGAGATTGATGAAAACCTGTGTGCTGCCGTCCAAGCATCCTGTCTCCTTTCAGTTGATACCGTAAGTGTACATCCGAATCCACTGCATTGCAAGCTTATCGGGTTCCCCTGTTTCTGTCTGCAGCTTCTTGCGTTTTCATCCTTCCGGCAGTATCATTCTGTTATCACATGTCCGGAGGACTTTATGATTCTCGAAGCTTACGCGAAGATAAACTGGTCGCTGGATATCACGGGACTGCGTGAGGACGGCTATCATTATATGGATATGCTGATGCAGCCCGTTTCCCTTGCGGATGAGGTTACGCTGGATCCTTCTCCTGCACTCGGTATTACTACTTCCGGATGGCCGCATTCGCGTGCCGATGAAAGCAACCTGGCATACCGTGCCGCCCTTGCACTGAAAAACGCTTCCGGTTATACCGGCGGTGCACGGATCCATGTCCATAAACGGATTCCCATCGGTGCGGGCATGGGCGGCGGCAGTACAGATGCAGCTGCAGTCCTGATGGGTCTTAACCGGTTGTGGGAAACCGGCCTTACGCCCGCGGAACTTGAACGTATCGGTCTTTCTCTTGGCGCCGATGTTCCGTTTTTTATCCGCGGCGGCCTGACCCGTACCCGCGGCATCGGAGAAGAACTGGAATGCCGTGAATGCCTGCATAATTACTGGCTGGTTGTAATTCAGCCATGTCCCGGGCTAAGTACTGCCCAGGTGTTCGGCCTCTGGCACAGCACGGACAGCTTCATACGCCCGGATACAGACCAGGCGCTTCACGCGCTGGAAGCCGGAGATCTGTCCTGCCTCTGTGCAAATATCAGCAATGTCCTGCAGCCTGTTTCAGAATCCCTTCGTCCGGAAATCGCCCGGGCCTGTGAAAGCCTGTCACAGGCAGGCGCTTCACGCGCCCTGATGACGGGCAGCGGCAGCGCCGTTTTCGGTATCTTCCGTTCATCGTCTGCCGCTGAGAAAGCATTTAAAACCCTTTCTGGCCGGTATAAAACGATCTTCCTCTGCCACACGCAGCATGACAGCGTGCGCATCACACAGGAATAGGGGCTGAATATGAAAAAAACACTAGGCTGCCTTCGCAGGGCGGATCAGGATTTCAGTCTGATTGATAATGGTGACCGGATTATGATCGGCGTCTCCGGCGGGAAAGATTCCCTGCTCCTGCTTCACGCGCTGGGGCTTTACCGGAAGTTCTCCCACAAGGATTTTACCCTGCTGGCTGTCACGGTCAGTATGGGCCTGGAGCCTTTTGACATCACGCCGATCCGTGAACTTTGCGAACATCTGGATATTGATTTCATGGTCCGGGAAACAGAGATCGGAAAAATCATTTTTGAATACAGGCAGGAGAAAAACCCCTGCGCCCTCTGTTCCAAAATGCGCCGTGCAGTGCTTGCAAACACCTGTGTGGAGCAGGGCTTCAACAAGCTTGCCCTTGGCCACCACCGGGAGGACGCGATCGAAACGCTTCTGATGTCGCTTTTCTATGAAGGGCGTTTTCATACTTTTCATCCGAAAACTGCCATGAGCCGTACCGGCATTACGGTCATCAGGCCGCTGATCTATCTGCCTGAAAGCCATGTCAGACATATGGCAAAGGTCCTGGATCTGCCGGTGGTTACATCCCCCTGCCCTGCCAACGGAGTCACCCGGCGGGCTGAAATGAAGGAACTGCTCCGGAAACTGCGGCAGCTGTATCCGGATGCGAATGAACGGTTCCTCCATGCGCTTCAGCAGGATCACTATGACCTCTGGCAGAAAGATGAGCCAACGGTTCAGCAGGATCCCGGCGCGATGGATTCTTAGCGATTTTTAATCTGTTTTTTCTTTCTTTTATATTTTTCATGTGATATAATATTTAGTGATGTTTAAGCAAGGAGACGGAATCGTGAGCAAGAAGAACCCTAACAGCAACAAAAAGTCCGGCGGCGCCGGCTTTATCATTACACTGCTCATTCTGTCCTCTCTCAGCGGTTTCTCGTTCGGCGGGATTATCGCCGGCGTGCTGCTTGGCCTGGGAATCGGCAAAATCACCAGTATTATGGGCAGCGGCCTGGATACCACCACCCACAACCGGCGTGACCGTGAGCGGCAGGCCCGGGAAGAGGCCATGACCCGCCAGGCAGAGGAAGCGCGCAGGCAGAAAGCCAGGGAAGAGGAGCAGAAAAAGGCCGCGGAAGAAGCAGGTATCCCGCTCACCGGCGATCAGGCAGCGGACCAGGTGATTACCACCGGCCGTCAGATGCTCGCCACCATCAAGCGGGAGAATGCCGCTATCCCCGACCAGGAGCTGAGCGAACTGATGGACAACCTCAGCATCAAGTGTGAACAGATTTTCCGCACCGTATCGGAATGTCCTTCCAAGGCGCCCCAGGTACGTAAATTCATGAACTATTACCTCCCCACCACACTCAAGATGCTGGCCAATTACCGCACCATGGAGCAGCGGGGTGTATCATACGGTGAAATGCAGCAGGCCCGTGAAACGACAGTCCGCGGCGTCAAGCTGGTCCTCACCGCCTGCCAGAAGCAGATTGACAACCTCCATCGGGAAAACATGCTCGATATCTCCACAGATATTGACGTGCTGGAACAGATGCTCAAACGTGACGGCTTTACCGAGAACGAGATTGTTGAAACAGCCCGTACCGCAGCGGAGGCGCAGATGAGGTATTCATCCGCACCTGTCATGAACTTCCCTTCCGAATCCCCGGAAGATACCGCATCCGTTAACAAGGCTGAAACCCAATATGAATAATTCTGCCAACGCCACCACAGAATAAGGAGGAAAAGATTATGTCTGAATCCAATCTGACCCCTCAGCTTTCCCTTGCGCCCAGTGCTCCCGCGCCGGAACCTGAATCCGCACCCGTTGAAAGCATTCAGCAGACTGCCGCTCCGATTGAAGAACAGGCTCCCGGTCTGGATGACAGCCAGCTGACCGAAGCTGAAAAGAAAGCCATTGATGAATTCCTTGCAAAGGTTGACATCGGCAATCCCGACCATGTGCTTCTTTTCGGTGCTGACGCCCAGAAAAAGATCGCCGATTTCTCCCAGACCGCCCTGGACGCTGTGAAAACCCAGGATACCGGTGAGGTTGGAAAGATCCTGGTCAACCTGGTGGCCGAACTGAAAGGTTTCCAGAAGGATTCAGAAGAACCGAAGGGCCTTTCCAAATGGTTCGGCAAGGCAGAAGATAAATTCACCCGCATGAAGGCCCGCTACAGTAAGGTCTCCGTGAATGTGGAAAGTATTGCTTCTTCCCTTGAATCCTATCAGGCGCAGCTGCTCAAGGATGTTGCCATGTTCGACCGTCTTTATGACCAGAACAGTGACTACTTCCATCAGCTGACGCTCTACATCATTGCCGGCGACAAGAAGCTCAAACAGATCCGTGAAACAGAACTCAAGGAACTGCTCGATAAGGCTTCTGCCAGCGGTGATCCCATGGATGCACAGAAAGCCAATGATCTGGCTGCCCAGTGCGACCGTTTTGAGAAGAAGCTCTACGATCTGAAGCTTACCCGCCAGGTGGCCATCCAGATGGCGCCCCAGATCCGGCTGCTCCAGAACAATGACAGTCTCCTGGTTGAAAGGATCCAGTCCACGCTTTCCAACACCCTTCCGCTTTGGAAGAGCCAGATGGTTATCGCGCTCGGACTCCATCATTCCCAGGAAGCCCTCAAGGCCCAGACAGCGGTGACAGATATGACCAACGAACTGCTCAGGAAGAATTCCGAAGCCCTGAAGGTCGGTACCATCCAGACTGCCAAAGAGGCGGAGCGCGGAATCATCGATATCGAAACGCTGATCCAGACCAACCAGGATCTGATCGATACGATCAGTGAAGTTATGGAGATCCAGTCCCAGGGACATGAAAAGCGGATCGAGGCGGAAAAGAAACTCTATTCCATGGAAGCAGAACTCAAGAAAAAGCTGCTTTCCACCAGAATGTAATCATGCCCGATATCCGGCACGGCATATTGCAATGCCGTGCCGGTTTTTAATTCAGGAAAGGACACCCCTTCTTTATGCGTCTGATCGGAATCACAGGAAGTATTGCCTGCGGAAAAAGCACAGTCAGCCGTGAGCTTGTCCGCAGGGGATTCCCTGTAATTGACGGAGACTCCCTTTCCCGGGAACTGACCGGCCCGGGCGGCCGTGCCATGAATGAAATCCGTTCTGTATTCGGTGACAGGTATGTCCTGCCGGACGGTTCGCTCAACCGCCGTGAAATGGGCCGGCTGGTTTTTTCTGAACCGGCTGCGCTCAGCCGCCTTGACCAGGTGATGGCCCCGTATCTTCAGGAACTCACCTTCAGCAGGATTGAATCCGTCCGTTCAACCGGCGCGCGCCTTTGTTTTCTCGATATGCCGCTCCTTTATGAGAAAGGCTATGACCGTTTCTGTGATGCGGTTTGGTGTGTATGGCTCCCGGAAGACCTGCAGCTTCAGCGCCTGATGGCCCGGGACGGCTTTATCCGGGAAGAGGCGCTGAGCCGGATCCGCTCTGTATTGTCCTCGGATGAGAAAGCGGATCGCTCCGCCGTGGTCATCGATAATTCCGGAACTGTGGAAGATACACTGCTTCAGGTTTCTGACCAGCTGGACACCGAGCTTGCAAGGACGGCTTCCGCGGCCCCCCGCCGCAGAAGAGCAGGCGCGCCTGTCAGTCCGGCTCCCGCCCCGCAGGCTGATCCTGTTCCGGATATGAGTTTTGAACGTCCTGAAGCTGCCCGTAAAAAAGCCTCCTCACGGAAGGCCGAGTGGCCGCTGCCGCGCTGGCTCACCGCTGCCCTCATCAGCCTGTGCGCGCTCCTTCTGGTATCTTTCACTGCCCAGTTGCTGATGAAGGGATATCTGGCAAAAAGAAAAGAAGAGCACATTGCCGAACAAAAGGCAATTGATTCAAATTATCCGCTCATGTATAACGATATCATCGTGAAATATGCGGAAGAAAACAATCTTGCGCCTGCATTGGTCGCCGCGGTCATTATGAACGAAAGTTCTTTCCGGCCCGATGTGAAATCCGGCGTCGGTGCAACCGGCCTGATGCAGCTGATGCCGGATACCGCTGAATGGATTGCGCATAAGCTTCGCATGGATGATGTCTACAGTTTTAATCTGATGGAGGATCCGGACACGAATGTCCGTTTCGGCTGCTGGTATCTGAGTTATCTCAGTTCGCTGTTCAACAGCAATCCGTTGTGTGTTGTCTGCGCCTATCATGCCGGGCAGGGAGAGATTGCCTCCTGGCTTTCAAATCCGCTTTACAGTTCCGACGGTACCACGCTGATTTACAGCAATCTGCCGGATGGCCCCACAAAAACATATGCAGGGAGAGTGACAAGAGATTATGGTATATATCAGAAGAAATATTATCAGCAGGATAATTCCGCTGTTTCTGGTGATTCTGCTCCTGTTGCCCGCTGATTCCGCGCTGGCTGATACGGAAAAAATCGGAAACATCTTTACTGTCGGGATTCAGAGCTCGAAAACGCTGAGCATCCGTCCCCTTGAACCGCTGGAAAGGGATATGCTCTCCGCATACGATATCATTTATGACAGTCTCGTTACCATCGACGACGATTATTTCCCGCAGCCCTGTATTGCCCAGAGCTGGGAGTACGGTTCCGGCGGTAAATCCTGGACCTTCCATCTGCGGGAAGATGTTACTTTTTCTGACGGAACACCGTTGACTGCCGCGGATGTCGTTGCTTCAGCCTATTATATCCTCGATAAAGCCAGGGATGAAAACATCTCTGATCATGGCTTCTACAGCACGCTGAACTATTTTGTCAAAAGCTTTTCTGCGCCCGATGACCATACGGTTGTGGTCACCGCAAAATCCTCCAAATCAGATACAAGATATTATTTTGGCCTGCTTTACCAGATGACCTTCCCCATCGTTCCCGCGTCAAAAGTCACGGAGGACAACCCGCCCGGAAGCGGGCCCTATATGGTCACGGTATTTGAGCCCGGCAGTTCCCTGATTCTGGATGCAAACCCCAACTGGTGGAAGCTGCAGCCCTATGTCAAAAAGATTATTTTCTCTTTGTACAGCGCGCCTAAACAGGTCATCGAAAGCTATGAAACCGGCAAAGTCAGTGCGATCTTTTCCAGGTCTATTTCCTGTTCACAGTATAATTCAGGAACGCACTCGGTTTCTGTCAGCAGCCGGACCTGCCAGCTGGACTGCCTGCTGACAAACAACACTTCCTATGAACTGACTCCGGAAGTCCGGAAAGCAATCCGTTATGTGATTGACCGGCCGAAGATTATCAGCAACGTATATTCCGGCATGGCTGTCCAGACGAACTTCCCCTTTTATCCCGGCACCTGGATGTATAATGAAAGCCTGGATTCCATGTTTACAGTCAATATAGAGGAAGCCAAACGGCTTCTCGATGAAGCCGGCTGGGAAGATACCAATGATAACGGTATTCGCGACCGTGAAAACGATGAAGGTAAACTGCAGGAGCTCAGCCTCAGTTTTTATGTCTACGAAGAACCGGATAATGACGTCCGTATTGAAACCGCCAACATGATTGCCGAACAGCTCCGGGAAGTCGGCATTGACTGCCGGATTAACACGATGACCATGGCAAATGTCAAGGAAAAACTGTCCGCAGGCAAATTTGACCTTGCACTGGTTTCCTACGCCCTGGATGTCTGTCCGGATCCCGGCTTTGTTCTGATCAAAGGCAATTCCGGCAATTATGTCCGGTATAAAAGCGACCGGATGACAAACCTCTGCAACGTACTCAGGAAAGAAATCAATCAGGAATCCTATCGTCAGAAGCTGATGGAAATCCAGTCCCTGTTTGCGGAAGACTGCCCGTTCATCTGCCTGTTCTTCAGAACCGGCTTTGTTATCAGCAAATCCATGTATACCACCTGCAGGGATGTACGTGAATACGAACTGCTTCGCGGCATCGCCGAATTCACCCCCTGACCGTCGGAAAGGAAGTCTTTTATGGAATATGCAGAACTGATTGTTCATACCACAACCGAAGGAACTGACGCTGTCTCCGGTATTCTGATGGATTCCGGTGCATCCGGAACCATGATCGAGGATCGTTCCGATATACCCGATCCGAATCAGCCTCATGGAATCTGGGAAATCATTGATCCGAAGCTTCTGGAACAGATGCCGGAGGATGTGCTCGTTCATGCCTGGTTTGAGGAAAACGCATCCCTTCCCGCACTGCTTGAAACCGTCCGGAGCCGCCTTTCCGCACTGGGCTCCGGCGACGGCATTTTCGGCTCGCTGGCAATGGAAACACGGACAGTGGATGACCAGGCCTGGACGGATGTCTGGAAAAAGTATTTCAAGCCTTTTTATGCCGGCAGCCATCTTGTTGTCAAACCCACCTGGGAACCCTTCGATCCGAAGCCTGATGACCTGGTGATTGAGATCGACCCCGGCATGGCCTTCGGAAGCGGCACCCATGAAACCACGGGAATGTGCCTTGCCCTGCTGGATGAGATTATTTCCGGAGGCGAGGAAATCATCGATGTCGGAACTGGCAGCGGTATCCTGGCAATCGGTGCGGCGCTGCTGGGCGCCGGCCATGTCCTTGCAATTGATATTGATCCGGATGCTGTCAAAGTTGCGAAAGAAAACGTGCAGAAAAACCATGTGGAGAATACGGTATCCGTTCAGCAGGGTAACCTGCTGGACCGTGTCTCCGATGTCTGTGATATCTGCGTGGCAAACATTATCTCAGACGTAATCATCTCTTTCGCTGCGCCTCTGATGGCTCATATCCGCCCCGGCGGCCTTTTCCTTTGCAGCGGAATCGTATCCCAGCGCAGTGATGAGGTTGAAACTGCCTTACGCAGTGCCGGCTATGAAATCCTGCGGAAAGAAACCCGCGGAGAGTGGACAGCTTTTCTGTCACGGAGGAATGTCTGATGCACCGGTTTTTTATTGACCCCGGTTATGCTTCAGGGGACGGCTGCAGTCTTTCTCCGGAAGATGCGCGCCACGCTGTTACTGTCCTTCGGATCAGGCCCGGGCAGCATATTGAGGCCGTCCTGGACGGAACGCTCTGGGATGCTGAAATTGTCAGCTCGGATTCCCGGGATGTCCGCATCCGTCTTCTTTCAGCGCTGCCCTCACGGGAAGCGCAGCTTTCCGTGACGCTGTTTCAGGGGCTCCCCAAAGCTGACAAGATGGATCTGATCGTCCAGAAAGCGACCGAACTCGGTGCCTGCCGGATTGTTCCTGTGATCATGAACCGCTGCGTTTCCCGTCCGGACCGCAAGGATATCTCCCGGAAGCTGGAGCGCTGGAATAAAATTGCCCGGGAAGCGGGCAAACAGTCCGGACGCTGCGTGATCCCTGAAGTCTCATCTCCTGTTGCGCTGCACGAACTTCCCCTGCTTCCCGGCCTTCCTGGCACCAATGTCGTTCTTTGGGAAGAAGCCAGGGGCTTCGGTCCCCTTTCCTTCCGCAGCAGTCATGAAAACCTGTCCTCACTCGGCATTCTGATCGGGCCCGAGGGAGGAATCGAGAAGGAAGAGGTTGATCTGCTCAGTGAAGCAGGGTTCGTTTCCCTTACACTGGGCAAAAGGATCCTGCGGACAGAGACAGCCGGACTTGCCGCCATTGCTGCCTTTATGAGTCTTTACGGAGAAATGGAGTAAACATGCTTACCATTGCAGCGCATACCCTGGGTTGCAAAGTTAACCAGTATGATACACAGGCTATGCTGGAGCTCTTCCAGCAGGCCGGATATCATGCCGTCTCCATGGATGAAGCGGCTGATGTATACCTTGTCAACACCTGTACCGTAACAGGTACAGGCGATAAAAAGTCCCTTCAGCTGATCAGGAAAATCCGGCGGGAGCATCCGTCTGCAATGCTGGTCGTCTGCGGATGCATGGCACAGCAGCGGGGGGAAGAACTGCTGTCCACCGGGGCTGATCTGGTACTGGGAACCCAGCGCAGGAATGAAATCCTTGCACTTCTTGAACAGGTCAGGGAAACCGGAAAACCCGTATGCGCTGTGGAGCCGCTGTCGGAAAACCTGCCCTTTGAACGTCTGTCCATCACCACGCAGAATGACCATACCCGGGCGGTACTGAAAATTCAGGAAGGCTGCAACAACCATTGCACCTACTGTATCATACCTGCAGTGCGCGGTCCAATCCGTTCCCGGTCCCTGGATGACATTCGCCGGGAAGTTGTCCGCCTGGCGGAATCAGGTTTCCGCGAAGTGGTGCTCACCGGTATTCACCTCTGTTCCTACGGCCGGGAACTTTCCCCTTCCCTGTCCCTGCTGGATGCCGTCCGCACCGTACAGGAAACAGAAGGTATTATCAGGATCAGGCTTGGCTCCCTGGAACCGGTCGTTGCGACGCCTGAATTTGCCGCTGCCCTGCGGCAGGCGGATAAAATCTGCCCTCAGTTTCATCTGGCGCTCCAGTCCGGAAGCGACAGCGTTCTGCGCAGAATGAAGCGCCGCTACAATACAACGCAGTTTCTGCGCGGCGTGGAAAACCTCCGGAAAGAATTCCCCCATGCCGCCTTTACCACCGATATCCTGACGGGCTTTCCCGGTGAAACCGTGGAAGAGTTTGAAGAGACAGCAAAAATGATTGAAACAGTTGGATTTGCCCGCATTCATGTCTTTCCTTACTCTCCCAGGCCCGGCACCCCGGCTGCTGAAATGCCGGGCCAGCTTTCTGCTGCGGAAAAGGAAAACCGTACACGGATACTGATTGCACTGGGAAACAGAATCGCCGCAAAGTATCTGGATACCTGGACCGGGATGGAAACCACGTTTCTGCCGGAAGAACAGGTCAACGGATGCTGGGAGGGTTATACACCCGAATATGTCCGGGTGCGCCTGGATAAATCAGACAGCTGCGTTCCCGGTGTTCCTGTCCGGATCCGCCTCGATAAAGTCTGTTCCCGCCGGATGAGCGGTAAAATCTTAAAGGATTAAACAGAAAGGAAGATGGAAAAATGGAAAACTGTATCTTCTGCAAAATCATGAACGGTGAGATTCCTTCGCAGAAAGTATATGAAAACGAATATGTTTATGCTTTCCGGGATATCAATCCCCAGGCGCCGGTTCACATTCTTGTGATTCCCCGGAAACATGTCTCTTCCGTCAGTGCTGTGGACGGTCTGGATGACAAAGAACTGGCGGAATGCCTTCGTGCTGTCCGTGTGATCGCATCCAATGAAAAACTGGAAGGCGGATACCGGGTCGTTTCCAACTGCGGACCCGATGCATGCCAGTCTGTTCCTCATCTCCATTTCCATATCCTCGGCGGCCGTCAGATGGGTGAACAGATGGCCTGATATAACACTTTTCTGTGTTCTTCCCTGCTTTACGGATCAGGGCATTTCAGAAAAAAGTTGACTCAGGACTGCTTTGGCTGTATAATTAGCCGTGGCTTTTTCAGATTGGCGCAGTTCCGTCTGTAAGCCATTGTATTGAGCGAGGGGAGGGATAACAGTGTCCGAGGTTCGTATCCGCGAAAATGAGTCCCTGGAAAGTGCGCTCAAACGGTTTAAGCGGCAGTGCGCCCGCAGCGGCGTTCTCCAGGAAGTACGCAAACGCGAGCATTACGAGAAGCCCAGCGTTAAGCGCAAGAAAAAGGCTGAAGCCGCCCGTAAGCGCAAGTGGTAATTTTGCAAAAACTCCCTTCTCTTCGGAGAAGGGTTTTTTCTTTTGTCATGAAATCATGTCCGAAGCCTTGTCATTCAAGGTTCCTTTTGTTATAATAAGTTTACTATCTGAAGAAAAGAGGATGCAATGGTCTATTCGTTTGAGCTGCTCAAACATGCTAATATACGCTATCGTGAAGCTGTTTCTCTTTTGGCGCGCTGTGAGCTTTTTTCCATGCTCTCTTCTCTTGGTATTTCCTGTGAAATCCGGGAGGAAGAGATGGGCGGTTCACGGTTCCTCACCTTTGAATGCCGTGAGCTGACCGGTGAAGAACTTTCTTTTCTTTCCGGCCACAGTTCTGTTGTGTTTCTGGCAGAAAAAAAAGATATGCTGCTCCGCCCTCTTTCAGTCCAGTGTGTGGCATATCTTCCGGACGACCTTCCGGAAGTCCTGAAATATAAAGGAAAGACCAGCGCTGTTTTTACCCGGATGATGATCAATACAGCCGCTTCCCTTTCCGCTTTCCGGAATCATGCTGAACCCCTTACCTTTTTTGATCCGGTCTGCGGTAAAGGTACCGGCTGTTTCTGTGCGCTGACTGCTGGCATGAATGCCGTCGGCCTTGATCTGGACAGGAAGGATATCCGGGAAGCTGCCGACTATTTTTCCCGTTACCTGAAGTTTCATAAACTGAAGCATGAGGAAAAATCCAGATCTGAAACGGTTGGCAGGCATGCTGTCCCCGTCACTGTGTTTACCTTTGCCGGTACCCGGGAAAACTGGCAGAACCGTGATGTCAGGACACTGTCACTTGCCTGCGCGGATACAGCCGAATCGCCCGCCCTTTTCCGGAAGGATCAGGCCCATCTGATCACAGCTGATCTCCCGTACGGAATTCAGCATGCCCCGCAGTCCGGAACAAAGCCGGAATCGCTCCATGGCTTTCTGTCGCGTGTCCTGCCGGTCTGGAAAAATACGCTCCGGCCCGGCGGCGCCATCGCGCTTAGTTTTAACACCCTGACATTGCCGTCAAAGGATGTCCGTGAGGCACTGACTGCCGCCGGCTTCCGTCTTCCGCGAAACGAAATATTTTCTGATCTCCGCCACGAGGTGGAGCACGCGGTTGTACGGGATGTCGTTTTTGCTTTGAACACTGAGGAGGAATCTTACCTATGACACAGAACGAACTCAATCAGATGACTGTCCTGCAGCTTCGCAAGCTGGCAAAGGAGCATTCAGTGGTGCTCGGATCCGGTATTGATAAAGCTGGTATTATAGAAAAACTGCTTCCCGTTCTTTCAGAGCAGCCGGAACCTGTCCGGGAAACACAGGAAGCTGACAAACTGGCCGAACCGAAGTATCAGGCTGCCTGGCACAATTCCGACACGCCACGCTACAACGCACGGCCTGCCTATCAGGCGCCCGGTGCAGCTCCCAGGCCTGCCTGGCAGAACACCACGCCATCCGGTCAGCATCTTTCTCACGAGCAGCAGCATGCCCAGCCGTACCGTCCGGGTGGATTTACTCCACGCTTCGGTCCGGCTGCTTCGGTCGCGCCTGCACCTGCCCCGGCACCTGCTCCTGCCCAGTCCGAATCCGCCAGTGAGGAACCGCGGTTTACACCTGCCCCTTCTCCCCTGCCTGAAAAACGGATCGTTCATACGGTTGAATCTGCGTTTGCTCCCCATTCCTTCGGTCCGGCGGCTGTTCCTGCGCAGCGTCCCGCAGATGCTTTTTCCCCGCTTCAGGGCCAGGACACAGGCATACAGACTCCCACACTGGAAGAACTGCTTTCAGCCGGTGATTATGAAGAAGGCGGCGGTATCCTGGAGCTCCATCCGGACGGATACGGCTTCCTGCGCAATGCAAACTTCCAGCCCTCCACAAAGGATATCTATGTTTCCATGGCTCAGATCCGCCGTTTCGGCCTGCGGACCGGCGATATGATCCAGGGTAAAATCCGTCCGCAGCGCGAGGGCGATAAGTATGCTGCCCTGCTGTATATTTCGAGTGTCAACGGCGTGCCGGAGGAAGAAGCATTCACCCGTCCCATGTTTGACGAGCTGACCCCTGTCTATCCGAACCGCCGGATCTCCCTGGAAAGCAAGGACAACAAATCCTTCCAGGATATGCGCCTGATCGATCTGATCGCTCCGCTCGGTTTCGGCCAGCGGGGACTGATGCTCTGTCCGCCCAATACCGGCAAGACGGAGATCATGAAGCACTTTGCAAAAGTCGTCTGTGATAATTATCCCGATGTACAGGTGCTCATGCTGATGATTGACGTCAATCCGGAGGATGTCACCCTGCTGCGCGATTCTGTCCCCTGCACGGTGCTTGCCTCTACTTTTGACCAGACGCCGGAAGCCCATCTCCGTCTGTCAGAAATCGTCCTGGAGCGTGCCATGCGCCTGGTGGAACAGAAGAAAGACGTTGTCCTGATCGTGGACAGCCTGACACGTCTTGCCAAGATCTATACCACTGCCGCCGCCCAGCAGGGGCGCAGCCTGCCCGGCATGGTGAATCCATCCAGCCTTTTCCGCGCCAAGCGGCTTTTCGGTGCTGCCAGGTGCATCAAGGAAGGCGGCAGCCTCACTGTGCTCGCGGCTATGGATGTTTCCACAGGTTCCAAGGTGGATGATTCTGTCGTGGAGGAATTCAAAGGCACAGCCAATATGGAACTGACCCTGGACCAGAATGTGGCCCGGGCCGGTGTGGTTCCCTCCCTGAATCTGCAGCAGAGTTTTACCAAGAATGCCGACATACTGCTTGATGACCGCCAGAAGGAAGGCCTCACGCTGATCCGGACCATGCTTGGCAGCACCTCCTCTTCTGTTGCCATTCCCCAGTTGATCTCCATGATGGAAAAAACGGATACAAATGCTGCCCTGCTCCTGAAGATGAAAGACTGGTTCGCGCTCATGAACCGCTGACCCGGAGGGAACTATGGACTCTGTATATGTAATTGGCCATAAAAATCCCGATACGGATTCTGTCGTATCGGCAATGGCGTATGCGGCGCTGCAGAATGCCCTCGGCAGCGGCCGCTATGTCGCTGCCCGCTATGGCCACCTGAATACGGAAACCGCTTTCCTGCTGAACCGCTTCGGATTTGAACCTCCTGTCCATCTCCGTACTGTACGGACACAGGTGGCTGATATTGATTATGACACGCCGCCGACCGTCGGTGCCGGTGTTCCCGTTTCCTATGCATGGCAGATTATTCATAAAGATAACAACCGGGTTTCCGGCATTCCGATCACACGGGAGGACGGACGCCTTTTTGGCCTGATTACCGCCGGCGGAATGGCTGAAAACGATATGCGTTCTGTCTATGAACCTGTTGTATCCGCCATTCCGGTTTTCAATCTCCTGAGCGCGCTGGAAGGGCATATTATCAATGCCGAGCAGGATATCTTTGATGAAATCTCCGGCGAAGTGGTCATTGCCCTTCCCGGCAATGAAGCATCAGTAAAAACCGGCGCCATCGTTTTGTGCGGCGACCAGAAAGATGTTGCGGACAAGGCCGTCGAATGCGGCGCTGCCTGTCTTATTTTCTGCGGGACGTCTCTCGGCGAGCAGTACCGCGGCCTTTCTTCCTCCACCTGCCTGATTGTCTGCCCCTTCGATGCATACCGGGCTGCAAGGATGATCTTCCAGTCTGTGCCTGTCGGCCGGATCGCCTGTACGGAAGGGCTTCAGTTCTTCCATCTGTCTGACTATCTGGACGATGTCCGGGACCGGGTCATTCAGAGCCGCTTCCGCTCCTATCCTGTCCTGGATGATCAGGACAGGGTGATCGGCACACTGTCCCGCTATCATCTGATCAGGCCCAGGCGTAAAAAGGTTGTGCTTGTGGATCATAATGAGATGGGACAGGCTGTTGCGGGGCTGGAGCAGGCAGATATCATCGGAATTATTGACCACCACCGCCTGGCAGATGTCCAGACCGGCAATCCCGTCTTTATGCGCAATGAGCCCATCGGCTCCACGACCTCGATCATTGCCAAGATGTATCAGGAGCACGGACTCATGCCGTCAAAACAGCTGGCAGGCCTGATGGCCGCAGCAATTATTTCGGATACCGTCATGTTCAAAAGCCCGACCTGTACGCCCTATGACAGGACGTTGGCGGAACGCCTTGCCCGCCATGCCGGTATTGACTGTGAAGAGCTTGGCAGGAGCATGTTCTCCAGGGGAGTTTCCGCTGATATGCCTGCGGAGGATCTTCTGCGTTACGATATGAAGGAATTCCATCTGGCTTCCCATTCCCTCGCCATTTCCCAGATCACTACCGTGGATTCCGATCCTTTCCTGCGGATGAAGGATGCCTTTGTTGAATCCCTTGAAAAGATCCGCAGGGAAAAGCAGTATGACATTGCCATGATGATGATTACCAATGTGCTCAAGGAAGGTACAGAACTCCTGTTCTCCGGAGACGAGGAAATTATCCGCAACGCCTTTTCCGAGGACGTCAGGGATCACCACGTGTTCCTTCCCCAGGTGCTTTCCCGTAAAAAGCAGATTGTGCCGGCGCTTTCCCAGATCTGGGGATAATTCCGGATATACAAAAAGCAGCATGAAGGTCCTGGCCTTCATGCTGCTTTTATTTTATATTCACACAATATCGGAAATCGTCAGCAGTTCACCGTCATAATCCAGTTTCACGGTCTTCCCGCTGTCATAAACAACGGAAATGTCTTTTTCATTCAGTTTGATTTCTGTGGGGCCGTGTACTTCCGGATCGCTGATCTCGGCACGCCAGTATACAATTCCCTCGGAAGAAATCGCTACAGGAGCCGGACCGTCAGTCCCCGCAATATACATCGTACCGGTGTTTTCATTCACCGCATATACCGCGGCATCTCCCAGCGGGCAGATATCCTTTGTCAGCGTCCACATTTCCAGGCCGTCCATCAGGTCAAGCATCACAAGTCCGTACTGGGAATCGTAAACGTACACCTGCGGTTCGTCTTCAGTACCGCCCATAAACGCTTTCAGGCTTCTGAACTGTCCGTTCTGCCTCACAGACTCCGTATATCCCCAGACAGGTTCATCATCAATAAAGCATCCGACACGGATTGTTTCCCAGTTTTCTTCCTTTTCCGGAACCACTTCATAGGCTGCAAGCACATTGACATTGAATGCCTTCCAGTCCAGGACGGTTTCACCGTTTCCGATAATTTCGTCCCGGTTCATCACCTTGCTGTCCTGCCTGGTTTCAGCCAGTTCGGCATCCGGTGCTGCCTTCAGGTGCTTTTTCAGGATATATCCTTCAATGCCGTCATATTCACAGCGGATAAACAGTTTGAACTGTTTCTTGTATTTGCCGGGCAGGTACTTGTCAACATTGTTGTTGCAGTTCTGTACAACTGCGTCCAGCGGGACCTTGGCCAGCACTCTGCTGGTTTTGTCAGGCCGTTCCCGCAGTGAAACGTATTCCCTGCAGTTCACAATCCGCATGGCGCCGAGATAGAACCTGTCCTTCTCTACAGTCTTGCGTTCCGCTGCGGAAAACGAGCAGCAAAAACAGAGGATCAAAGCGATTATAAATACAATCGGCTTTTTCATTGATTACCTCTCCCTTGTCCCGTTATGATATGTAACTATTCTACTCCAATTCATGTCATTTCTCAAGCCAGAACATCAAAAAAACGATCCTTGCCTTGTTATGCAGCGGTTTATGGATATAATACATGTATACAGTATGCGGCTTCAGTTCTGCCGCGGAAAGTGGTGCGATATGAATACTGAACTGGTTGTCTTTATCGTCTATCTCCTCTTTATGCTCGGTATCGGCGTTTACTTCTTCATGAAGGGCCGTGGAAGCGGTGAAAAGGAATACTTCCTTGGCGGCCGTAAGATGGGCCCCTGGGTCTCCGCCCTCTCTGCCGGCGCTTCCGATATGAGTGCCTGGGTTCTGATGGGCCTTCCCGCCTCCATCTATGCAGCCGGTATCGGCAAAGCATGGATTGCCATCGGTCTGGCAATCGGCTACGCGCTCAGCTGGATCTTTGAAGCGCCCCGTCTGCGCCGCTTCTCCATTGCAGCAAACGATTCCATCACCCTTCCCCAGTATCTGACCAACCGGTTCAAATCCTCCAGCAAGGTCCTGCAGATTCTCTGCGCCGTGATCTTCCTGGTTGCCTATACCATCTATGCTGCTTCCAGTGTCCTGGCCTGCGGCAAGCTCTTCAACCAGGTCATCGGCATTGACCAGACCCTGGCAATGTATATTGCAGCGGCCATTATCATCGGCTATACCTTCATGGGCGGTTTCAGCGCTGTCTGCTGGACTGACTTCTTCCAGGGCCTGCTGATGCTCGGTGCCCTGCTGATCGCTCCCATTTTTGCGCTGGGCCTCATCAGCGGCGGACAAGGCGCCATGACCATGGAGAGCCTCAGTGCTTCCAATCCCGATTACTGGAATCTCTTCCCTGACTGGAAGACCATTGCCTCCGGTCTTGGCTGGGGACTTGGTTACTTCGGTATGCCCCATATCATTATCCGTTTCATGTCCGTCCGCAGTGACAAGGACCTGCGCAAGAGCGCGAAAATCGGTATTTCCTGGAACATTCTGATCATTCTCTTCTCTGTGGCAGCCGGTTGCATTGCCCACCTGTATCTTGGCGAAGTCAGCGACAACCAGACCGTGTTTATCCAGATGGTCCGTCAGATCTTCCCTGCCCTCATTTCCGGCATCCTGCTGTCCGCTATTCTGGCTGCTTCGATGTCCACCGCGGACTCCCAGCTGCTTTGTGCATCTTCCGCTTTCGCATCTGATGTGTACAAACCTGTCATCCGGAAAAACAAGACTTCTGATAAGGAAATGTTCTGGGCTGGCCGCATCGTGGTGCTGGTCATCGCCGTGATCGCAGTCCTTATTGCTTCCAATCCTGCCAGCGGCAGCATCATGGATCTCGTGGAAAATGCCTGGGGTATCTTCGGCGCCGCATTCGGTCCCGCCATCCTGCTGAGCCTTTTCTGGAAACGCTTCACCTTCTGGGGTGCCGTTTCCGGTATTGCAGCCGGCGCCGGTGTCGATATTGCCTGGCTGATTATCCACAACTACAAGAGTTCTCTGCTGGCTCCCCTGAATATGTCCTACACCGGAATCTTCTCCCTCTATGAGATCATTCCCGGATTCATCGCCGGCCTGGTTGTCGCTGTCATCGTAACGCTGATCGACAAAAAGCCGAAGCAGGAAGTTCAGGATCTGTACGATCTCGCTGTTTCCGATCAGATCGACTGATCATTTCCCTGATAAACACAGCCGGTCCGGCAATGCTGCCGGACCGGTTTTCTGTATACGCATAAGAAAAGGGCGCGCTGTTTATCAGCGCGCCCTCAGGAAACTCATTCAATATTGAAGCGCTTCTTGAAGCGATCCACACGGCCGCCCGTGTCAACCAGCTTCTGCTTGCCGGTGTAGAAAGGATGGCACTTGGAGCAAATATCCACCTTCATCTCTTTCT
>JAEEGL016950994.1_pt1 | contig 29922 bp, 21 predicted proteins | sample 9134231 | NCBI WGS metagenome assembly JAEEGL01 (sample SAMN16246548, study PRJNA631951) | gut metagenome | biome: gut microbiome; feature: rumen; material: fiber-attached | host: Bos | place: Iran: Karaj | collected 2018-10 | reverse complement strand
GATTTCGTCGTCAACGATGGCGACCGCATAGCACAAATGGTGATAGCACGCCACGAACGTGCAGAATGGCAAGAAGCGGACGCCCTCGACGAGACGGAACGCGGCGAAGGTGGTTTCGGACATTCGGGAAAGAACTAAGCATCACGGTACCAAGATGTCGCAAAGAGGCATATTTATCATACTCATCGGCCTAATGGCAATACTGTGTAGCTGTGGAACATCGCATAATTCACAACAGCGGAAGAATGTACCCTATGCTCTGAGCTACGAAGACCACATCCACTTTCAAGAGGTCTATTCACAAGGTGTCATCGATCGTATTGCCAACGACACGCTGGGAGCACTCAAAATGTTTGAGCAAGCTGCAAAGCTGAATCCAAAGAGTGCAGCGGCAAACTACCAGCTGGGCTGCGTAATGAAGGCAATTGCCTTCGAACGTATCGACACTCTCATGTCCCTGCAGGCTGACTCCCTGATTTTCCTCGCTACACAACAAGCCCCCGACAACTACGAGTATCTTGAGACTTGGACAGACCGCGAGCTCAACGAAGGGCATCTTGAAGAAGCACTTCCACTACTCGAACGGCTCACGAGGATGAAAAAGAACAACGACGAACGCCTCGCCATGCTCGCCAGCGTTGCCATGCGCACAAACCACCTCGACATCACGCGCAGCGCCCTCGACCACCTCGAGCCTCTCGTTGACGACCCGAGGATTATTGCTTCTGGGCGCTTCCTTTCCTATATTATTGAGGAGGACACGACGAATGCGCGCAAGGTCTTAAGCGCTTATGCAACCTCTAATGCCAGCGACGCGAAAGAACTCACATGGGTGGGAACGCAATACTACGATGTGGGACTCAGCGATGATGCAAAAAAGGTGTGGAGCATGGCTGAAACTATCGACCCCGACCTTCCGGAGTTGCAGATGGCGCGCTTCATCTCTACAAACTCTGAGAACGACAAGGCGCTCTTTCGCGACATCGTGCGCCGCATGATTCTTAACCCGAGGATGATGGAAGAAATGCGCTCACGCTATGTGCGAATATGCAGCCTTTACCTCCTCTACGAAGCTGACACCCCCGAAGCTGAGCAGGACAAGGAATGGGCTATGAGCGTAATCGAAGAGGCATACAACAGCCCCGTGTGTGATGCCGCTATCGCCAACGCGTATGCCAAAGCCTTGGAGGAACAGGGAGCCGACACTAAAGCGATTGCAGCAGCATGGAAGAAGTACCTCGAATTCTCACCGCAAGACAATGCCGTGCGCTTGCGCCTTATCATGACATACCGCGATGCACAGGATTGGGACTCCCTCTACGAACAGTGCCGAAACGGACAGGAAGCATCGCCCGACGAACTCATCTTCTACTTCTTGGAAGGTGCAAGCTTATATCAACAATATCATTCTGCGGCAGCTGCCGAAGTACTGAAACGTGGCCTCGAGGCTTCTGGCGACGACGCCCAACCTGACCTGTGTTCTGATGCTTGTGCCATGTTGGGAGACATACTCCACGAGCTCAACCGCGACGAGGAAGCGTTCTCATACTACGAGCAAGCACTTTCCCACAATGCCGACAATGCCCTATGCCTGAACAACTACGCATATTTCCTCGCGCTGGCGGGACGCAACCTTGAGCACGCGGAGGAGCTCGCAAAGCGGGCTGTGGACATAGAGCCTAAGAACACAACATACCTCGACACTTATGCCTGGGTTCTCTTCGTTGCAGGCAAGCACCAACAGGCGAAGATATACATTGACCAGGCTATAAAATACATGGACCTTCGTGATGCCGACGCAACCATCTTTGACCACGCGGGCGACATCCACGCCGCACTGGGCGAACGTTCGAAAGCACGCGACTATTGGACGTCTGCACTTAAATACTCCGACGACGCGGAGGCAAAGAAGATAAGAAAAAAACTGAACGGAAAGTAACATGACACGCACATACTATTTCGCAACAGCTCTCGTGCTTGCGCTCACACTTTCATCCTGCAAGACGCAGGACAATCCCAACAACCCCTCGGGAGAAAAGCTCGAAACGGGCAGCATTGATGCTGCAGCAATGGCAAAGAGCATTTGGAATGCGCGCGTTGAGACCAAGAACCTAACGGCGAACCTCGGTGTAACGCTGAAAATCGGCAGCAAGGAAATCAGCTGCGACGGCAAATTGCGCATGAAGCGTGACGACGTGGTACAACTCTCCCTCACCCTCCCCCTGTTGGGTACCGAGGTGGGACGCTTGGAGTGTACGCCCGATGAGGTCCTCCTCGTGGACCGCATCAACCGCCAATATTGTCGCGCAAAGTATTCCGACGTTGGCTTCCTCGCCAAAGCGGGCCTGGACTTCTATAGCCTGCAGGCTGTGCTCTGGAATGAAATCTTTGTTCCTGGCGAGACATCGCCAAAGAATTCGCTCGGCCGCTTCCGCGCATCTGCAAGTGGAGGGCATGTGCTCCTTTCACTTACAGACACCCCCACTCTCGAATACGACTTCCTCGCCTTACGCGACAGCAAGAAGATAGACCGCCTCAGCGTGCGCCGACACGGACACGCCGACAGCGACGAGTTCGTATGCGTCTATGACAACTTCACGAAAGCTCCTGGCGGGCACCTATTCCCCCAGTCAATGCGACTTAGTTTCTCAGGTTCTGGGCGCAACACCTCGCTTTCCCTTTCGCTCTCGCGCTTGGGCGACGACAGCAAATGGCTGACGCGAACGCAACTCTCAGAGAAATACTCACAGCGCAGTGCCGAAGACTTGCTGCGAATGCTTTCGAACCTTTGAACACACAATAACGATGAAAAAATATATTCCCTCTTTAGCTTCACTGCTTCTCATACTGTTCTTCATCGCCGTGCCGTCTCACGCTCAGCGCGGACAGATAGCACGTCTGCGCCAGGAGAGTGCAGCTCTGGAGCAACAGCTAAAGGAGACGGAGCGTCTCATCAACACTACACGCCGCGATGTTGCGACACAGATGAGCAACCTCAACATCCTCAATGAGCAGATTAGCAAACAGCAGCGCCACATCCGCAACATCGAGGCGGAACGCGATACATTAGAAACTGCCGTGCAGAACCTATCCCTGCAACTCAGCGCACTCGAGACTGACCTCGCCAACTGCCGACGCCGCCACCAGCGTGCCGTGATGTATATGCACCGCAACCGCTCACTGACGTCTTTTTGGAGCTTCATACTCACGGCAAAGGACTTCCGCCAGATGTACCGCCGCATGCGATACCTCTCAGAATACGGAAAGTTCCAGCGCATGCAGGCTGCCGCCATACGCGAAAAGGAAGAAGCAGTCATGCAGAAGCGTACGGAACTATCCGCCGTTGCTGCCGAGAAAGCGGAAGTTCTCAGCGAGTCGCAACGCCAGCATGAGCAGCTTAGGGTACGCGAGAACCAGCAGCAGCAACTTGTGGCACAACTCGGGAAGCGACAAAAGGAACTGGAACGCACTGCCGCTGCCACACGCCAACGCCGCCAGCAACTTGATGGGCGCATAGCGCAGCTGGTACAGCAAGAGGCTGAGGCTGAACGCAAACGCCAACTCGAAGCCGAGCGCAAACGCAAGGCAGAAGCCGCAGCAGCAGAACGACGACGCCAGGAGGAGGCGGCGCGCAAGAGGCGGCAGCAGGAAGCGGCTGCACAACAGCAAGCCAACAACCGCAAGAAAGATAAAAAAGACAAGAAGCAAACGCGACAGGAACGACGCCAAGAACGCGCAGCGCAAACGACTACGACAACGACTCCCGCAGCACCAAGCAGAAGCTATGGCGGCGGGCTCCATGGCGGACTCCCCATGCCTATAACAGGTTCCTATGCCATCACGGCACACTTCGGAAACTACTCCTCGGGAGGCGTCACGCTCAACAACAAGGGTATCGACATCACAGGTCATAGCGGAGCACAGGCGCGTGCCGTCGCCAATGGCGAAGTCTCATACATATTCTCCATGAACGGATACCAGAACGTCATCGTGCGGCACGGCAGCTACATGACCGTATATTGCAACCTTTCCTCCGTGAGCGTGCGTAAGGGCCAGAAAGTATCTGCCCGCCAAACGCTGGGCTCCGTAGGACGCGATGCCTCGGGGAACTGCACCCTCCACTTCCAAATCTGGAAAGAACGCACCATTCTCAACCCCGAGTCCTGGCTCGCAAGGTGACATGAGCAAATACGCCCATATTCATATTAGATAATGTACGCGCGCGCACCCGAAACAAATTACCAAGTCCTTAAAAGTTTCCACATTATGTGGTTTGTATGACACTGTCTTAATGTCACACAGAAAGCACAGAAAAATAAAACTTTGGGTTTTCTCGATTTTTTAGAGGTTTTAGGAATAAATAAAAGTTACGACCACGAACGCAGACATCAGAGGTCGGCCTATGGCCTCAAAATCTCTAAAAAACCTGATTCAAAAATTTTAATATCTATTTTCGAAAGATTTTGAGCGCAGCGACCAATAATGTCACACAGATTTCACGGATGACACAGATTTTTTTTGCGAACACGAATTGAACGAATCGTGCTAATCTGCTCCAAATTTTCGTTTGTTTCGTCGTTTTTGAAATTTTAGGAATAACAATTTTCGAGAAATTTTATCTCGCCTTGCCAATCGTGCCCCAGCCACCTCGGAACTTCGTCCCTCAGGGCTGACTTGCACTGCAAGGCTCAATGAAAAAGCGCGAGTCTCGCTTTTTTCGGAATAAGCAGAAGTAGCGACACAAAACAACAGCGCGGATTTTGCCAAATTCACATTACGGGACGCTTACGATGTGTATCTCCCGAATGACAATTTAGGACGTTTACGGAAGTTTTTCTTCTTTTTTATAAAAAATTCTCGAGCAAAAATTGCATTTCTTCCACACATCTTTATATTTGCGCGTAAAATTCAACTAATTAACAATTTAATAACGTCAGCGAACGGAGCAGCGTCCGTCAGCCCGAAAGGTGCAAGTCTTTCGTAGGCTGGAAAGCGTTTGCGAAGTGAGCTAACTAATTAACAACACAATCTCTACATGAAAAGAACTCTACTTTTCTTTTTCGCACTGCTTATGGGTATAAGCGGGGCGTGGGCGCAGATCACCGTCGGTCCAAGTACAGGAACGTATATGGATGGCTGGGACGGTACCAATGATGGGAATGAATGGGCCGCTAAATGGAAATCAACGGCAACAACTGCTGATGGTACTGATGTACTGCTTAAATTTAGCGGTGAGTCTGGAATGAATGCCACTACCGGTGACATATATTCAAACCAGACTTACACGTTGGAAGCCCCTGCTGGTTATGTAATTAGCGGTTATACGTTTAATGGTACTGCTACAAATGGCGATGTTACTATCACACCTGCTGGAGGTTCTGGAACGACTATTACCAGCGGCAACAGCCTTCCTTCTCCCCTTGATGTTACAGTTAGGGCTCAATCAACCACCTTTTACTTATCTGGCAGCGGATATATTTCAGGTTTGAATCTTGTTGTTACTATTACCCCCTTCCCTGTAACAATTGCTTATTGCCCTAGTTATACTACATCAGGATGTAATCATAGTTTGCCAAGTTATTATGGCAGTTTCTCTGGGCAAACATACACGACAAATGCCAACTCCGGCTTGGCTGGACTTACTGTAACGGCATCATCAGATCTTACAATTGACCAGCAAACGGTTAATGTGAATGCCTATGGAAAATGCTTTAAACTTGTGACAGCTGCAGCCAATACGGATTACACCGTGACCATGCAAGCACCTACAGGTTATGTGATTACAGGTTATAGACTTGCCTGCTCAGCTAATTCAAATAATAACCGTCATACACTTACTTCACAAGATGGCTCGGTTGTTGTAGAGGTGACTTCTCCACCTAACCAGAATTATACTTCAAAAGTTTTTGAAGTATCAGGACTGAATAGCAATTCTACCTCCTTCACTATCAAAACTGCAAACGGAGGCAACGCCCTTTATCTTCCTATATTCCAAATTCACGTGGCTAAATCTAGTGAGGTTGTGAACGATACATACAACGTGATATTCAATGGTTCACAGGTGGCGACCGAGACTGTTACAAGAATGCTTGAATCCAGTACAGAACCAGCCATTCCTAATGTGCTGCAAAAGGAATATTGTTCGTATGAGTATTATTCTGATGCCAATTGCACAACTCCGCTTTCTACGCTGACTACATCAGGAACAACGATTTATGTTAAATGTACATATCCGTTCACGGTATCTTCAAGCTTTGCAACTGCCACGTGGTATTACGCAAAAATAAATACCACAAAATTCCTTCGAGCGGACGATAATAAAAAGGATGGAAGCGGTCGCTACCAAACCAGCAACACAAATGGGAGAACTGATGAATACAAATGGGCCTTCTTCGGTAATCCATACGATAATATCTATGTGATGAACAAAGCCCAGGGCAACGGAAAATACCTTTATAAGGGCGATTCTCAACCGACGTTCCAGACACTCGCAGATCCAACAGCAGATAACAAAGCTATGTGGGTGATTAGGAACAATAGCAAAGGTGGATTTGCTCTCCAAAATGTCAATGGCGGCACAAACTGGTGTATAAACGATGCAGGTGGTAATGGCAATCTTGGTTATTGGAACAATACAGCTAATTTCTCTGCTGCTGGTTCTAATTGGGTTATTGAAGAAGCTTCCGCTAGTGATAAGACTCTGCTATATGATCTTTTGACAACAGCCACCACCTTATATACTTCTCTGAATTCTGGTGCTGGTAAACTTGGTTATCCCACAACAGCTGCTCTTTCAACATTCAATACGGCTATCGGCACGGCACAAAGCGTTTATAATGATGCTAGTGGTGATTACTACAGCGCCTATACGACCCTACAAGCAGCAATAGAAACATTAAAAGCCTCTATAATCTATACCCCGCGCACGGATGTTTACTATACCATCGTGAATTCTCGCGGTGCAATGGTTTATGATCCGAACCATAGCGGTAGTGTGGATACCCAGAACGACAATGCCGAGTACATTTGGTATGGAAGCACTACTCCCGATGCAACAAATCCGAACAACCTATGGGGCTTCATAGAGAGTGATGGACACTACTATATGTATAATGTCGGTAAGCAGCAGTTTGCTTCGGTTGGAAATGGTAGTTATGGTTCTACATGGATTTTCTCCGATACTCCCGCCTACATTACTCTCGATGATGGTATTGCTCACGAAATTGTAGCTCCGAAGACACGTATCCGTGCCACGATTGCCACAACGGGATCAAGTTATACCATGTCGGTAAGTACGAGTTATACAGGTCCCGTCATTACTTACGATGCCAATGGTGACGGTGGCGTTCCTATGGTCTTCGCAGAGAGCTCTTATGCGATGGATGCAGATGTAACAGCCGCTATTGAAGCTCTTATCGAGGATGTAACTCCTTATCGCAATGCCCTGAAGGATGTTATTGATGGATGTGCTTCAATATCTTTCGGTGCAGGTCTTAACCAGTATGCCTCAAATAGCACATATACCGATGCTCTTGCCGCTGCCAACACGGCCTATAACAACTCCAGTGCAACTAAGAGCGAATTGCAGGACGCAAAAACAGATCTTGAAACTGCTATTGCAGGACTGAGCATAAATCTGCCGGGAGCTGGCTTCTACCGCATCAAGGGTAAAACAAGTGGTAAGTATCTTTCCAATGGCAACATCGGTGCTGATGGGACGAAATATACTGTGGGTGCAGATGCAGATGCTTCTACGATTTTCTATTTCACTGGTTCTGCTCTCGTAAACTTTGCCAAAGGTGCAAATGTGGATCTGCCTTCTTGGTCTTGGAATACAAACGAGAGTGCTCTCTCCTTACTGGAATTCCATGATGGTCTCACCAATGGCGGCTATGCCATAAGCAATGGTGTGGCTAATAATAATAAACCTATCTTCCTCTATGACAATGGAGATGGTGGAACTCCTTCCGTTGATCGTGGAGCCTTCTCACCTATAGATGCTTCCACAAATGCCCGATACACAAGCTGGTATCTTGAGGAAGTCACCACTCTCCCCATTACACTCAACGCCTTTGACGGAGCACACTATAGCACGTTCTACAGCCCCGTAAACGTAGAGGTTTCAGGAGCAACGGCTTATACCCTCACCCTGAAGAGCAATTACCTCTCCGCTACAGAAATCGATGACGATGTAATTCCCGCTAACACTGGTGTAATACTTGTAAGCAATAGCAATGATGCTACAGTAACAGCAACGCTTACACTTACTGACAAGACTCCCACAGTAAGCAGTGGCACTGGCGACCTGACAGGTACGGTTGCTGCAGCGACAAGCTCTGAAAGCGACTACATCTTCACCGTCGTAGATAATGAAATCGGCTTCTACAAGAACGGCTTCGGCACGGTGAAGGGCTTCAAGGCTTTCTACCGTCCCTCAGACTCCAGCGTTCGTGGCTTCGCAATCAACTTTGGATTGAATGATGCCATTACCGACATCCTGCATCAGGTAAGCCCGAAGAATGTTTACGACCTCCAGGGCCGTCGTGTCAACGAGCCTGCAAAGGGTCTCTACATCATCAATGGTAAGAAAGTTATCAAATAAAATGAGTACCATCATGAAAAAGACATATCAAGCACCAAACACAGGAGTTACGACGATTCAGATAGACTCCCTGATTGCCGTAAGCTATAAGCTCAACAACGGCACAAACGATAAAGTAGCGAACACTGGGAACAGCGCAGGACAGTTCAGCCGCGAGAACAGAGGCGGCGTGGGCTCTGGCTTGTGGGAGGACATGAAGTGATTCGACACTTTGCTCTCTGAGCAGAGAACGCTATCCTAATAATATCCCCTGGGCATCATGGCTCAGGGGATATTTTTGTATTTAACCCTCGCGTACACGTGCAAAAGTTTTTTCAAAAAAACTACCACAACCACCACACTACCACACAGCTATGATATTCAGATGGTTGCGGTGGTAGTTTTGTGGCAGTTGTGGTGGTTTTTAAGGAAAATGTGGCGTTTTTCGTGCTTATTCACGCGTCGAAATAGGGAATAACAGGGTGGAATTTGTACTTTTGCGTTTGATAATGGTATAAACTTTGAACTTCTTTACACAACAACGATATGGTTCCCCTACCCTTTCACCCCTTGCAAGACTTCTGCTTCTGTCCGCATTGTGGATCGAAACGCTTTCTCGACAACGACGAACGTTCGCGCAGCTGTGCCGACTGCGGCTTTACATACTATGCCAACGCGTCGGCAGCAACCGTTGCCGTCATCATCAACGCACGCGGCGAGATGCTGGTGGCGCGCCGCGCGAAGAACCCCGCCAAAGGCACCCTCGACCTACCGGGTGGCTTCATCGACCCAGGCGAAACGGCAGAAGAAGGGATGCGACGCGAAGTGCTTGAGGAAACGGGCGCGGACTGTATTGTGCACGAGCTGCTTTTCACGCTACCTAACACGTATCCCTTCAGTGGGCACGTTGTGCATACCTGCGACTTGTTCTTCCGCGTGGAGATAGCCGAAGATGCTGTACTCCGTGCCGCTGACGATGCCGCAGAACTCTTCTGGCTCCCGCTTAGCGAAGTGCGCCCCGAACTCTTCGGCCTAAAGTCTGTCAGCGAAGGCGTAGCCTACATTTTGAAAATCACACAGAAATCACAGAAAACACAGAAAAAAAACAGAGACGCATAAGCTACTGTAAAAAGATATGACAATAAACGAGACAACATACGAAGTAAGAGGCGCTATTTACGATGTTTATCACGCCCTTGGCCCTGGACTCTTAGAGTCTGTATATGAAGAAGCCCTCGCTTTCGAACTTGAACAACGCGGACTTTCCGTACGACGACAGCAGCAAGTCCCCATCATTTACAAAGGTAATCTGCTGAAAACTGAATTGCGCATAGATCTTCTTGTTGAAGAACAAGTAATTGTAGAACTTAAATCAGTTGAAGAAATGAAAAAGCTCTTTTCCAAACAGCTTCTAACATATCTGCGACTGATGGACAAGCGAGTCGGCTTGCTTGTCAATTTCAATACTGATGACATACTCTCGGCTATTACGCGAATCGCGAATTAGCACTATGTTGTACACAACCAACGGAGCTGTTCTTACAGGGTACAAGCGCGAAATAAGCTTCCGTGTGTTATCACGCCTTGCTTATCGTACCCAAGCCTACGTGTATGAAAAAGCTCGGAACCTTGATTTTTCTGTGAGTTCTGTGAGTTCTGTGTGAAATAACTATGTACTCAAATAAAGGTTCCTGTGAGCTATCTTACTTATCGTACCCAAGCCTACGTGTATGAAAAAGCTCGGAACCTTGATTTTTCTGTGAGTTCTGTGGGTTCTGTGTGAAATAACTATGTACTCAAATAAAGGTTTCTGTGAGCTATCTTACTTATCGTACCCAAGCCTACGTGCATGAAAAAGCTCGGAACCTTGATTTTTCTGTGGGTTCCGTGAGTTCTGTGTGAAATAACTATGTACTCAAATAAAGGTTTCTGTGCGAAACGAGGAGAAACGACGAAAGGGTTTTCTCGGTTTTTATTTTATAGTCGAACAGATATTGTTGCAATGATGCGGTGGGTGCCGTCGGCGAGGGTGGCGGCGAACCATTGTTCCGTGCCGCCTTCGGCGATGGAGAGGCGTTTGCGGAGGTCGCGGACGAAAGCGGGGAAGCCGCGGACGGTAAGTCCTGCAGCGCGGGTGCCATCCTTGAAGCGGGCGAGTTCGGCGCGGGCAAAACTGGAATGGCGCAGGATGCGATATGTGCGCCCAGGGAAATTGCGGACGAGTGCAGAGGAAACGTATAGGTGGCTCTGCGCAGAAAGTTTCTTCAACCCAAATCTTACGGCAACAAGGCGGAACGCACCAGCACTAAGCACAGCAGGCGCGGGCTCGTAGAGGTATTCGGCATCGTCGAGGCTTGATACATACTCAGGACATGCTGCGGCTTCCTCCTCGCGCGTAAAAGAGAACAGGGCGTCGTCGGTACGGCAGACGATGCGCGTAGAAGTGGAGGCGCCGCGGGATAGCACAAGCAGCAACTCGCGACATTCGCCGCCGCTCTCGACGAAGTGAGCCTCAGCGACGCAGCCGAGTTGGCGCTCCGCGAGCGTAAGGTCGAAGAGGGGCGAGAGTTTTAGCATCACATGGGGCGCGAGGGCAAGCAGGCGCGGCAGGAGGACGCTAACGTCGGGCGTGCAGTCGGCAAGGGCAACGGTTTTCCTGCCAGCGGCATCGCGGCGCGCAGGGTCGAGGTAGAGGAGTGAGAACTCTGTCTCCTGAAGCCGCAACCATTCTTCGGCTTCCATATCGACGACCTTTGCACTATCAAGCCCAAGGAGCGGGAAGTTGTGACGCGCAAGCTGCACCAGTTCGGTATTGTGCTCAACATAAACCGAACTGCGGAACAGGGGAGCAAGAAACGAGAAATCGACGCCGAGGCCGCCCGTAAGGTCTGCGAAGTCCACGCGGTTCGCGCAGATGCGCTCTGCCACAGAGGCCTTGTAGCGCGCAGCAGGTTCTCCCGAACATTGTTCAAGGGATATGCGCGCAGGATACTGGAGACGCTCCTGCGCAGCCCACGTCGGCACCTTTGTGCGCAGACGCTGCCAGCCCTCTATCTGCCGAAGGACATAGCGGGCATCGACATCGCTGCGCTTAGAAAGCGCAAAAGCGAGCTTGTCAAGGGGCTCGCTTTTGTGTGATTGTATAAATTCGTCGGCGTTCACGTTATTTTATAACACGAAAGTTAACTCGTCTTGCCTTTTTGCGCCCCAGCCACGAAAGACTTGCTCTTTTCGGGCTGACGTGCGCAGCAAGACTCATTGAATTCACGTTATTTTATAACTCGAAAGTTAACTCTGCCTGCCTTTTTGCGCCCCAGCCACGAAAGACTCTCTCCTTTCGGGCTGACGTGCGCAGCAAGACTCATTGAATTCTCGTTATTTTATAACTCGAAAATTGGCTTTTGCCTCGGAGCGCGTGCGGAAGTTGAAGTGCCACCATTCTGTGCGCAGGGGCTTGTATCCTCCCGCCGCCATAGCGCGGCGCAGGAGCTTGCGGTTTGCGATGACAGTTTCTGAGAGTTCGCTGCCTTCGCGCTCCTCGGCGGCCATTCCTGAGGCCTCCTCGAAAGTTCCGAACGCCGTCCCCATATCGAGCTGTTCGCCTGTCTCCACGTCCACAAGCGTCACGTCAACGGCGAGCCCGTAGTTGTGCTGGTCGCCACCGCTACGCGGATCGCTGATGTATATGTTCTGCTGGGTTCCCACTACCTTCGCGTATAGTTGTCCCTGCACCTTCATCGGACGTGCTGCGTCGAGGACGAGCAGGCTGAGGTTCGGATGTGTGCGCTTCAGGGTAGCCTGCGCCTTTTTCAGGGCGAGTGCTGCCTGCGGATGCAGGTATGCTGTTTGGAGGTCGGTGTAGAAACGTGTGGAGAAGAGCCCTTGCGGTTCGCTGAGCATGAGGCGCACCTGCACGTCGGGACAAACGTCTGCCAAGCATACGAGTCCTGCGTCTATCATTTGCTGGGCCGTTGTCTGCCCTTGTTGCTGTGCGCGCGATGTCAGCGCCGTAAGTGCGAGCGCCAGTATGAGGATTTTTTTCATTTGCTAATTTTGTTTATTTCGACGCGTCCATTTCTTCGCGCGTGTAATCGACGATGTTGTAGAACTTGCTCCAGGTCTTGTCGAGGCGGTATGCGTCGATGCTGTGCGGGAACACGTGTAGTACGCCGCCGCGCAGTATGTCCTTGGAGAAGGAGTTCTTCTTCATCTTTGCGGGGAAAGTGGACGAGGCGTATATATCGCGGAGGTTTGAGCAGCCCGCGAAAGCTTTTGCGCCTATTGCCTTCACCGAAGGCGGGAGGTTGAGGCGCTCAATAGTGCTGCAGTTGCAGAAGGCGTCGCCGTCTATCGCCTGCACGGATGCCGGAAGCTCTACCGCAGCCAACGACGAGCATCCGCGGAAGGCTGCCGAGGGCACGACCTTCAGGCTCTTAGGCAGATGTATGCGCGTCATTGCGCTGCAATCCTCGAAGACGGCATTGCCGAGGGCTGTCAGCCCGTCGGGGAGGTCGGCTTCCTGAAGCGAGCTGCATCCCCTGAACGCGCGGTTGTCGATGCGTCCGATGGAGGCGGGGAAGCGCACGAAGCGCAGGCTTCGGCAGTTTTCGAACACGCTGTCCTCTATCTTCGTGAGGCTTGCGGGCAGGTCGATAGCGCTGAGATTCTGGCAGTTCCAGAAGGCTCCGTCCTCGATAACCCTTACCATCGGCAGCACGATGTCCGTCAGTGCGCTGCAATCCGCGAAGGCGCCTTCACGAATGGCTGTCACGGTCTGCGGCAGCGTCACGTCTTTCAAACTGCGGCACGCTTGGAATGTCTCCTCGGGCACTTCTGCAATCATCGGGAGCACGATGCTCTCGAGAGACGTGCATCCACGGAACACGCCCTCACCCATCTTGCGCAGATGCGTGGGGAGTTCGATGTCAGTGAGGCTTATGCAGTTGAAAAACAGCGCGTCGGAGATTTCCTGCAACGTACTGGGAAGTTCTACAGAGCGCAGACTTGCACAAGCGGCAAATGCTCTCGCGCCGATGCGCTCCACCGTCGATGGAATGACGACGGACGTCAGCGCAGCCTGTCCCTGAAATGCCGCCGACGCAATCTCGACGACGATGTATCGCAGGGAGTCGATGACGATAGTGTCGGGGATGACGATATCGCCGCGTGCGGGCTGGCTGGGCTTCAGGAGCACAGCCGTCAGCTCCTTCTCGTTAGTTTTGAAGGAGTATCCCTCGTGAGTAATCTTACGAGCAGAGATGCTCGCGACCACAAGCGCGGCCGCGAGCAATAAAAGGTATCTTTTCACTGTCTGACCGAGAATTGTTTTCAGGCTACTACTTCTCGATATCGTTCAGCTTGCCGTCTGCGGGAACCGTGTACTCGAAGTGAATGTCGCCCAACACAAGTTCTGGCTTGAACACCCCGGGATCAATACCCGTGTTCTCCGTTTTTTTAGTGAACTTCTTGCTGCGAAGCTTCTTGCCATCCTTATTAAAGACCGAAATCGTCACTTCGCTGTTATAAGCCAAGTTAATCGTCTTAGGAAGTTCTGCCTTTTCCGTGAAATTAAACTTATAGAAGAACGTTACTGGCAGCGTTTTGCTGGAGCCTTTATATCCTTTCCAGTTCCTGTTTTGAACTTGCGCGTTCTCGACATTCTTACCATCGTACCCCAAATAGTTTACTTCTACATTGTAGTACTTCAGGATATCCTCGCTAAATACTACAGAGTACTCTGCTTCAGCATAAGCTGCCTTCTTTGCTTCGCTGTCGTCGTCGTCACCGCCACAGGCTGCGAGACTTACGGTTGCCACAAGGCCAAGAGCCACGGCTACCATGATGGAAAAATACTTCTTCATGTGTTTTTTGTTTTTAAGTTTACAGTTTGTACGAATTTCGGCTGCGAAGATAAGAAAAAAATCCGTTACACGCGTATTCTTATAGGTTTTTTAACCATCCGCAGCATAGCTGGCGACACGAAGGAGGCTCAAAACACACACCCGCGTCGCACCTTGTAGGACACGTAATGCGTTGAAACGGACACGCTAAAGGCGCCTCGTTCATAAACCACAAGCGTGGGACGAATAAACCACAGACGTGGGATGAATAAACCACGCTTGTGGGATAATCAAACCACAGACGTGGGATATGGACGAGAAGCCTCGCAGAGGCATACTTTGTGCCTTCATGCCGCGCACTTGGAGCCTTCGGAGAGTGCATTTTCTTGCATCTTTTTCGCAAAAGTCCTAACTTTGCGGCATGAACGGCGCAGAAGGACATAGGACATACCCGCTCACCGACGCACAGCGTGGGGTCGTGATGGCAATCGTTGCCGACCCCGCGAGCACGGCCTACAACCTGCCTTGCGAAATCGCCCTGCCCGACGTGGACATCCCGCGCCTGGAGCAAGCCCTGCGCACCATCGTTGCCGAGCGCCCCGCCCTGCGCACACGCTTCTGCGAGACGGCGGCGGGCGACTTCGTACAGTATGCGTCGGCGGACGCGAGCGTCGAGATTCCGCGCCGCAGCATGAGCGAGGAGGAGGCACGCCAGTATGCCGAGCGCCACTTTGCGCGGCCCTTCCACCTGTTCTCCGACGAACCTTTGTGCCGCTTCGAGATTATTCAGACACCAGAAGCCACGCACTTGCTTGCCGACGTCTCGCACGCCATTGCCGACGGCCTGACGCTCGCCCGCTGGCTTCTGCAGCGCGACCTTCCCGACGCTTACGCGGGGCGCAAACTCTGCGAGGAGCGCATGAGCATCTTCGACATCGCCGAAGCCGAAGCCGCCGCCTGCGGCAAAGCCAGCTACAAAGCGGGACGGCGATGGTTTTTGAAGCGTTTCGCCGACGTTGAGTTCTCGCACGTCTCCGCCGAGAAGCCCGACCACCGCGGACGTCTGCGCACGGCGGAGGTGAAGATGCCGCGCCGCAATGCGGAACGATGGTGCCGCCGCTACGGCATACGCCCCGAACTGCTGTTCCTCGGCTCCTTCGGCCTGACGCTCGCCAAGCTGGCGGGCACGGAAAGCCCTGCGTTCGGCATCCTTCACCACGGCCGCAGCGGGCGCGACGCACTTCGCTCCTACGGCATGCTTGTCCGCACACTGCCGATACGCATCTGCGCAGAGGGAAAGCTGACGAAGCGCCGCTACTTCGAGCTCCTCGGCAAAAACGAAGCCGACACGCTGCAACACGCCGCCTACCCCACGAGCCACTTGTACCGCGAAATAGGCGCCACACCAGCAGTAACATTCGGATTCCAGACGAGTTCCATACGCGAGATGCTATGCCTCGACGGCAAGATGCTGCCCGGACGCCAGCTGCCGCGGAGCGGAGTGCGCGGCGACCTGAGCTGCACGGTTTATTCCGACGAGAAAAACTTCCTGCTGCGCCTTGAGACTTCGACGGAACAGCACACCACGGCCACGCTGACGCAGATGGTGCGCGCCATGAAGCACTGCGCAGAGCAACTCATGCGCGACGACACGCGCCGCATCGGCGAAATAAGCCTCGCAAGTGCCAAAGAAATCATCCGCATCAAGGGCCTCAGCCGAGGAGAACGCATCGCCGTCACCGAAGCAGCGGACTTGCGGCAGCGCGTGCGCGAGAATATGATAAAACGCTCCGATGCCGTAGCCATCAGCGACGAGAGCGGCACGACGACATACTGGGAACTCGGCTACCTTGTCGTGCGGCGCGCCAAGGAGCTGCGCAGGATGGGGGTACAGAAAGGCGACCTCGTGGGCATTTCCAGCGCACACACGCGCAACTTTATCGTAGATATCCTCGCTCTTTGGGCTCTCGGAGCAGCATTTTCACCCGCCCGCGAAGGCACAAAACGCGAGGGCGCGGAAATCCTGCGCCACAATATGCCGACGGAACGCGGCGGAACGGCATACGTTATGTACACGAGCGGCTCGACGGGCACTCCGAAGGGCGTCGTGATACCGCATGAAGCCGTCGCGAACCTTGCCGCCTTCATCCACGAAACGTGGCGGATAACGCAAAAGAGCCGCATCGCATGCCATTCGAGCTTCGCCTTCGACGCAGCACTCGAAGACATCTTCGGCGCGTTGCACGCCGGCGCCACGCTCTGCATTGTGCCGGAGGCGATAAGGCGCGACCCCGAAGGCCTCTGCCGCTATCTTGCCGCCGAGGGCATCACGGGAGGGTGCTACACGACGTCTTTCGGTATGCAGCTCAGGACACAAGACATCCGCCTCAGCTACCTGTGTCTGGGAGGTGAGCTTCTCACACAACGCCCGCGCGTACATGCGCGCACGCGAATCCTTAATACTTACGGCCCGACGGAGTTCTGCGTCGATGCCACGTGGCACGAACTGGCGCCGCGCCGACATTACAGCGAGATTCCCATCGGGCGTCCTGTCTGGAACGCTGCGGCATACGTCGTCGATGTTCACGGACAGCTGCTGCCGCAAGGTTTTCAGGGCGAACTGTGGCTCGCTGGGCCACAGACGGCGACGGGATACCTCGACGACGAGGCTCTGACGGCGGAGAAGTTCGTAAAGACGTCATTTTCTGCCGAGCGCGCATATCGCACAGGCGACATCGTGCGATGGAACGAGCGTGGAGAACTGATATTCATAGGGCGTCGCGACAGGCAGGTGAAGCTTCGCGGCTACCGCATCGAACCTGCCGAAATCGAGAGTGCCATGCGAAGCATCGAGGGCGTGCGCGAGGCCGCCACCGACGTCAGGCGCGTGGACAAACGCATGGAAATATGCGCTTTCTACACCGCATCGCGACGACTGGAACCTGCAGAACTCAGAAATGCCCTGAGGGCGAGGCTGCCAGAGTATATGATTCCGTCGCGAATACAGCAAGTCGAGGCATTCCCACTGAACGCATCGGGAAAGACGAACCTGCACATGCTGCCGACACCACGCGCGCAACAGATTTCCGCCGAAGCGCCACACGGCGAGAAGGAACGCCTCTGGTGCGAGACCTTTGCAGAAGTGCTCGGCATCAGCGACGTTGGACGCGACACGGACTTCTTTGAAGCGGGAGGCACGTCGCTGATGGTCGTAGAGCTGGTGGCGGCGGCGCGAAGTAGGCATCTGGAGGCCTCGTATTCGGACATTTTCACATGGACAACGCCGGCAGAGCTTGCGGCACGCCAGACAAAAAAGCAGAGCGGCGGGAGCACGGCGCACAGCATGCCGGAAACGACGGGATATGCGCCCGCAAAGGATTTTGCCCACGCACCATTCCTCGTCACAGGAGCCGCAGGCTTCCTCGGAGCGCACGTGCTGCACGAACTTTGGCTGCGTACCGACCGCGACATCGCGTGCTTCGTACATGACATAGGCACGGCGACGCCGCAGGAACAGCTACTCGCCTCGCTCGCCTACTACTTCGGCGACGATGTGGCGCAGCGCATCGTCGGCGACACGCGCATAACAATCGGCGGGGGCGACATTGTGAGCTACCACGACTGGGAACAATTCGCCGCCATCCCCCACCCCATCGTCATACACGCCGCCGCCGACGTCAGGCAGTTTGCGCGCAACAACGAAATAACCGAGACGAACGTCGTGGGTACGCAGAACGCCATACGCTTCTGCCAGGCGACGGGAGGATTCCTCTACCACGTCTCGACGACGAGCGTGGCTGGATTCTCGAAGTACGATTCTGCCCCGACGCCCGCGCTGAAGGAGGACGAAGTACTGCTCGGGCAGCATACGCCGACGGAGTACGTCGCCTCGAAACTGTATGCCGAGGGATGCATCGACATTGCCGTCAAGAAGCACAGCCTGCGCGCCCACATCCTGCGCATCGGAAACCTCGCGCCGCGAAGCACGGACGGAAAATTCCTGCCCGAGACGGGCAGGAGCGGCTTCCTGCAACTATTGGCAGCCTTGCGCGCAGAGATAAGGAAGGGAGGAGAACTCAGCGAAGCCGAGAAACTGCTCGCAGCAATGACGGCGGACGTGTCGCCCGTGGATATCGTGGCGCAGAAAATCGCTGAAATCGTAGTCGCCACCAGCACGGATGCGCCGCGCACCATAGCCTCGCACATTTTCAGCCGCAGGAAACTTTCCCTATTGGAAATTATACAGGAAAACACGCCGTTCGCAGACCTCGTCCCCGAACAGCCGGCCTTCAGCGTGGAGGGCCTGGCAAAAGCATTGCAGGAAATGCGCCCCAACAACGTGTGCGAGGGCAAAAACTGCTTCTAAAACAAAACTTCAGACTTAGAACTTGAGGCGAAGCATGCCGCGAATGCCCCAACGATGGCGCTCGGGAATTCCTGATACGTAGGTGAGGCGGCGCACGTACTGGATGTGTATAATCTTAAAGATGTTATACACTCCAGCAAACACCTCGATATAAGGAGTCTTGCTGTCCATTACTCCACTCTGGAAGCGATACGCCCCGTTCTCCTGGAAATGTCCGGGGAAGTAGTAGAGCCTGCTGTCGGCGGCGTTCTTCGGGAGGAAAGGATTGTTCTTGTCAGTAAGCGAGCCCCAAAGAATGTTGCAGCCGATGTGCTCGCGCCACTTCAGGTGCTTGAGGAGCGGAATACGGTTGAATATCTTGCCATTCATGTCCCATCCGATAAGCGCCGAGGCGTAGCGGTCGTTGAGGAACTCCATGTTGTCGATGAGGTTGAACGTGCCGTTCTGCATAATGTAGGACGTATTGGCGGCGGGCATGATAAGCAACGGGAAAGGCACGCGGCTCCATTGCGCGCCGACCTTGAACTCCGCGTCTATCTTACCCCAGGAACGCATCCAGAAGCGCTTGCTGAACGAGGCTTCGCTGAGATGGTAGGCATATTCTCCGCCCATGAAGCCGCGGAGTCCCATTGTGTGCGAAACGAAGAACACGGGATTGTCGCCGTTGGGCTTGTAGCGGCGCTGCTTCGTGTTTATCCATCGTGCGCCAGGCTGATATTCGAAGCTCAGCGTCAGGTCTGTAGTCGTCAGCGTACGCTTCCAAAGCGCAGGGTCTTGTGTTGGAGCGCCCAATCCATCGAGGGGCTGGTAGAAAAGTGCCGCCGTCGGCTCGTCAACCTCGCGGCGCAACTGCAAGCGGATGCGCAGGTTGTTCTCCCACTCGCGGTCGTAGAGAAGGCGGAGCGTGCGGTAGTACATCATGTGGTCAACCGTCGTCCATTTCATCGTGGTGAACACGTTGTCCTTGTCTGTGGCGAGGAACTTGTCGGAGGGCGCCATAACGTCGGAGCCGTAGGAGAATGTAAGGTTGTGGACGGGGAACTCGCGCGGCAAGAATGCCTTCGGCAGGAAGCTGTAGGTGAACTCCGCCTGCCCCTTGAAACGGCGGTCCTTGAAGCCGTAGGCAAGATAGCCCTTAAGGAACAAGTGCGGATGGAGCGCGGCAGTAGTCTGCGCAGAGGCGCGGAGGCGGAAACCGTCCACGAAATTCTGCGAGAAGGTGGTATTCACGGGACCGTAGTCCACCTTCGACGGCTTGTGCGGGTCGGTATTCGTCTCGACGAAGTTCTCGAGAAAAGCCTTCGCCACCCACAGCACGGCCTTGAAGCCTTTTACCTTCTCAAGCTGGCTTACGAGCTGGTCCATGTTCGACTCCGTCTCGCTGAGGGGATTGCTGCGATAGTCCTCCCAGAACACCTCGTCCTTCATCATGGCGTCAGGAAGCGTGCGCTCCAAGCCCTTGAACTTGAAGCTTTTCTCTGGAATTTCCTCAAACGAGAAATGGCTGTATTCCGTCGTGCGCTTTACCATAAACTTCGCCATGAAATCCATCACCTTGAGCTGGACAAGCATGTCGTCCTTGACGAGCACCTGGTCGCCGCTGGGAAGTTGCTCGAACTCCTGAATGATGCGCATGTCCTCAACATAATTCACGTCGGAACGCCCTGGTATCCCCATATCGGCGCGAAGAACGCGATAAGTAGAGTCGGCAGCAATCCACAAAGCGCCGCTGAAACCAAAATCCTGCGGATTATTGGGCGTGAAGTTGACCTCTATCGCACGGACATTGTTCACCACGACGGTATCGACGATGTAATAGCGATAGAAGCTGATGCCGGCATGTGCCGAGATGGGACTATTGAACGGATATTGCAGGAGGCGCACCTCGTCGTCGTAGATGTTGACATCGGTAAAGCAGTCCTCGACGACAGTAGTGAGGATGTCGCCAGTATAGAAAAAGTCGTTGAGGCCCGTACTGCGCTTGCCTTTTACGATAGTCTTCTGCGAACGCGGCGACTGGCGGAAAATCTCTTGCGAAACAGTCTCGTCAACAGACACTGGAAGGATGAGCCGCCCCGTTTCGTTGCACGTTTCGACATGTTCCTTGAGGAAGGGGAATTTCTTGAACTTCCCTTCTTCCAGCAAGCGGTCAGTGACGTCGTTTAGGGCGAGCGTGATGCGGCGATACTTGTCGAAACTATAATACGGATAGCGTTTCAGGTCGCTATGCTTCTTCGCGGCAATAACCTTGCGCATGAGTTCCACGGCGGGGTTGTCCTTGCGGGAATAGCGCTGCTTCTTGCCCGTAACGACGGCCTCCTCGAGCTGCGTATAGTCCAGCGGCTCAAGCATGACGTCCAGCTGTCCCGCTTCGCGCACGCGTATCGTCTGCGGCTTGTAGCCCGTATATGCAAATGTGAGCTTGCGGGAATGGAAATCAATCTTGTAGGAGCCGTTGATGCCCGTCTGGGTTCCGTTATTGGCGCTATAGTAAACATTCACGAAGGGCAGCACCTCGCCCGTCGTGGCATCCTTTACCGTTCCCGTAACAAGATTTTGTGCAATCAGGAACAAAGGAAAAAAGTACAGCAGAAAAAAACAAGCCACCCTAAATCCCCACTTTTGAGGGGACCTGCGATTTTCTTGTAAGTCCCACCTTGCGGAGGGATTTAGGGGGGAATGTGTCATGTTAGTCTATTTCCTCGTCAGCCTCGTAGCCGCCCATCTCGCGGATGGCATTCTTCAGCATCGTGTACTGCTGGAAGAGGTGGTTTACAGGCACTTCGCCCTCCAGGTAGTCGTGCATCGGACTCTTTAGGAAGAAACTCAGGAAGCGCTGTATGCCCCAGCGTCCGTCGCGAGCGGCAAGGTCGCTGAGCAGGACAAGGTCGAGCATCAGCGGAGCCGCAAGGATGGAGTCGCGACACAGGAAGTTTATCTTTATCTGCATGGGATAGCCCATCCAGCCGAAGATGTCGATGTTATCCCAGCCTTCCTTGTTGTCGTTGCGGGGCGGATAGTAGTTGATGCGCACCTTGTGGTAATACTGCGTGTCTTCGTCGTTGCCATGTCCGTAGAGGTCGGGCTGATTATCAGGCCTGAGGATGCTTTCGAGCGTCGAGAGCTTGCTGACTTCCTTAGTGCGGAAGTTCGCAGGCTCGTCGAGGACAAGGCCGTCGCGGTTGCCAAGGATGTTCGTCGAGAACCAGCCAGAAAGTCCCAGGCAGCGTGTGCCGATGATGGGTGCGAAGCCGCTCTTCACAAGCGTCTGTCCTGTCTTGAAGTCCTTGCCGGCAATGGGCAGCTTCGTCTGCTCTGCCATTTCCCACATCGCAGGAATGTCAACCGTCGTGTTTGGAGCGCCCATGATGAAGGGGGCACCTTCGGCAAGCGCCGCGTAGGCATAGCACATGGAGGGCGCCACATTCTGGCGGTCGTCGGCCTTCATGGCGGCTTCCAAGTCGGCAAGGTGGTAGTGTACTTTCTCGTTCACAGGCACATACACCTCCGTCGAGGCGGCCCATATCACGACGACGCGCGCCACCCCGCTATCGCGCTTGAAGCGGCGGATGTCCTCGCGCAGGGCTTCAACCATCTCCCACCGCGTGCTGCACGACTTCACGTTGTTGCCGTCGAGGCGCGTTGCATAGTTCTTGTCGAAAGCGGCCGTCATGGGCACGATGCGCCTAAGCTCTTCCGCAACGGGCTCGATATCGCGATCGCTAAGCACCTGCGCGTTCAGCGCACTTTCGTATGCGTTGTTAGGATACACGTCCCATGCGGCAAAGACGAGGTCGTCGAGCGATGCAAGGGGAACGATGTCGGCATAGTTGAGGTAGCGTTTCTCAGCTCCGCGCCCTACGCGAATCTTGTCGTATTGTGTCATCGAGCCGATGGGCTTTGCCAATCCTTTGCGCGCCATCAAGACGCCAGTCATAAACGTCGTTGCTACGGCACCAAGGCCTACGCTCATCACGCCCAATTTACCTTCTGCTGGTTTCATGCTTTATCCAGATTGTATTCTTTATTTTCTTGTTTTGTCGCTTCTACACGGCGCGCCCTTTGGCGAACGCGCCACTTCAACTCGCAAAACTACTATAAGTTTTCAGACGCAACAAACATTTTCGTCAGAAAAATACCTTTTCGCCCGACTTTAGCACATGCGAAAGCTTGTTTTCGCAAGTTGTCGCGCCTGCCGAAAATCACTTCTTCGGCATGTATGGAGCGCGCTGCAGCACCTGCGTCATACAGTGGGCGGCGCCGTATCCGTCGATGAGGCTTTCCAAGGGAATCCACTCTACGGTGACACCTGCTTCGCGAAGGCGCTGTTGGAACTTCTCCGACTGTCCGCCAACAGCCATGATGTGGCGCGGCGCTAAGGTGAGGAAGTTGTTGGCATAGTGCATCTCGTCGTCGTAGTCGATGGGGATGATGCTGAAACCGCGGGCGCGCAGATATTTCACAAAGGGCTCGTCAGCCTTCCAAAGTTTATAGGTCCGCGTGCCTGGGCGGCGTGTCCAAATGTCGCAGGTGCCGTATTCGGGAGTGCCTTCCTGGGCATAGAGGCGGCTGCTGACCATCGTACAGAGGTTGCTGTCGATAATGTTGAAGTAGGTGTCGAGGTGCATCTGCATTTGCCAGAACTTATGGTCGCGAACGACAACGACAGTATCGTGTCCGAAGGCGTCGGCCTCCATCAGTTGCTGTATGCCCTCGTCGTTTGTGCGCATTCCGCAGCCTATAAACGAGACGTTGCCCGCAGGTATATAGTCGCCGCCCTCAAGGCGTCCCCCGCCCTCGACGCGGAGGATTGGCTTAAGCCCAAGGTGCTCGTAGCAGAGGCTGATAATGTCGGTCTCGGGAGCACGCTGGTTGCTGTTCATGCGGCAGATAACGTGGCCGCGAGGCGTGGTGATGCTCTGGTCGCGGGTGAAGTACAGATTCATCAGCGGATTCTGGATGTACTGTGCCTCGTAGCCCGTATTGAGTTCCGTCTTAGAAAGTTTCACAGTGGGCTGAAGGAGGACACAACGTATCAAATCGGCGCGGCTCATCTTGCCGAGAACTTCCTGACGATAGCTCTCTGTAGCCTCAAGACTCTCGCCGCGGATATTGCTGACGTCGTAAGTCAGCACACGTCCCGCAAGCTCGCGAAGGCTGTCGAGTCCCACTTCCTGCAGTATGTCGGCAACGCGATGGACACGTATGCCCTGCTTGCGAAGCATGGCGATGTAGTGACTATGCTCGCTGGCGGCCTTGTCAACGTCGAAATAGTCTTCGAAAAGCCCTGCGGAGGGATGGATGACACCATTGAACAATTCCAAACCTGGCGTGTGCATCAGGATCTCCGTGGCTTTCGACCATTCCGCCTGCGGATAGCTTCTATGTCCGCACGAACACGTATCGCCTCGCAAGGCGATGCCTGCGCACTTTTCGTCCTTTGGCTCGCCGTCGATGCGACTTGCACTTGCCTTAACATTGCAGATGCCGCAGAGAACGAGGATCACGGCGGCAAGCATGTACTGTTTTGTCTGATTTATCATATTTCTTTGTTTGATATCGCACGATTTTGGCACACGCCGAAGGCGTGCACCTCTTTAACTTTGCAAAACTACGATAAGTTTTCGACGTAACAAACTATTTCCCCCGATTTTTCCTTTTTCATAGCTTTTCACACACCCTTTCGCACCACTTCTGACGCTCGTAACACGCCCTGCTTGCCCCGAAGGTACGGATGTTTCAGCCAAATCTCCCCACCCTCCACATCAAAATACGACCTTAATGCAACGACGTCCGAGTATTTTTCATCAAGATGCGAGTATCTTTCATCAAGATACGAGTATTTTTTATCGAGATAGGAGAAGGATTGTTTTTCAAGCCTTTAAGAATCTTCCTGCAGCGTGGAGGATACACTTTCGAGCGTCCACAATTCCACGATGACGCAGGAAAATGGTGCACGAAACATCAGATTTTGACTGTTTTTTCGCAAAAATGTGTCAATATTTCTTCCAAAAAACAGCCATTTTCGCGAAAAACCTACACTACTGCCACTAATCTGCCACGCGAAACAAACTGAATATCAGCAGCGTGCGACGGTAGTGGCAGTAGTGTAGGTTATTTTTGAAATTTCTTAGTGCGCGCACGCGCGCGCGAGGGAGCGAAAGAGAATTGAGGCAGTAAGAATCTCCGCCACCATACCGTAGCGGAGAACATTAGCGCTTCTACCTCAGCGCAAGGGCGCGATTCTCTGCTGCTTCCATGAGTTCGCGCTCGCCAGGACCTTTGTCGTTAAGCCCACAAAGGTGAAGCACGCCGTGAATGATGACACGATGGAGCTCCTCGTCGTAGCTTTTCCCAAGGCCCTCGGCATTGCTGCGCACAGTATCGAGGGAAATGACAAGGTCGCCGTTCAGGGTGTCGCCTTCGTCGTAGTCGAAGGTGATAATGTCGGTATAATAATCGTGCTGAAGGAACTGGCGATTGACCTCAAGGATATGTTCATCGTCGCAGAAAAGGTACGACACATCGCCAAGCGTGCGGCCGTATGTGCGAGCCACACGCTGTATCCACGCCGTCGTAGCACGGCGGTCGATGGGGGGAAAGGGAACGCCCTCAGCAGAGAAAGAAACCATCTGTTTGGAATATACGTTAGACGTTAAACAACGACAGGACAACGATGCACGATGCCCATACACTCTTCTACCTACCACCTATCCAAACAGGCTCTGCTGCACAGGCCCGTTGCCAAAGGGATTGCGGCCAAGATGGCGATACGCCAACTCTGTCACCTCGCGCCCGCGAGGCGTGCGGCGGATGAAGCCCTCCTTGATGAGGAACGGCTCATACACCTCCTCGACGGTACCAGCATCCTCGCCAATGGCTGTGGCGATAGTGCTTATGCCCACAGGGCCGCCCTTGAATTTGTCGATGATGGTGAGGAGAATCTTATTGTCAATCTCGTCCAAGCCGTAGCGGTCGATGTTCAACGCCGTCAGGGCGTGCTGGGCGATGGCCAGGTCGATGCGTCCCGAGCCCTTTACCTGCGCAAAGTCGCGCACACGGCGCAAAAGGGCATTGGCAATACGCGGCGTTCCGCGACTGCGCCCTGCAATCTCGCCCGCAGCCTCGTCCGTAATAGGCACGCCGAGGATGCCTGCGGAGCGCACAACGATGCGTTCCAGCGTGTCGGCATCGTAGTATTCAAGGTGCATGTTTATGCCAAAGCGTGCACGCAAGGGCGCCGTGAGCAAGCCGCTGCGCGTGGTGGCACCAATGAGCGTGAAGGGATTGAGGTCGATTTGTATGCTGCGAGCCGCAGGGCCGCGGTCTATCATGATGTCAATGCGATAGTCCTCCATCGCAGAGTACAGATATTCCTCCACGACGGGCTGCAGGCGGTGGATTTCGTCGATGAACAGGACGTCGTTGGGCTCCAGGCTTGTCAGCAGTCCTGCCAAGTCGCCAGGTTTGTCGAGCACGGGGCCGCTCGTAAGCTTGAAGCCCACGCCCAACTCATTGGCGATGATGTTGGATAGCGTAGTCTTTCCAAGTCCTGGGGGGCCGTGCAGCAGCGTGTGGTCGAGAGGCTCGCCGCGAAACTTCGCAGCCTCGACGAAAACCTCCAAGTTCTCCACAACCTTCTGCTGTCCGCAGAAGTCGCTGAAGCGCAAAGGTCGCAGAGCCTGCTCGAAGTCGCGCTCCTTCTGGCTCGGAGCCATCTGTTCGGAACGTATGTCGAATGTATCTTCCATGTTGTCGATAAAAGCTCCGCAGCGTGTGACGCTGCGGAGCCGTATCTGCACTTTGTCTTACGACAAATAGATTCTTACTTCTTTTCCGTCATCGTGGCGACGAGCTTAACCTTGTAGGGCTTTGCTTTGTCCATGTCCAGAACAGCACCTTCAAGTGTCAGGCGGAGGAAGTTCGTCTTCTTACCCTTAACAGGCTCTACAACGGCCGTTCCGTTCTCGAAGCTGTTGTGCATGTCCTCAGAATACCAGCTGAAGTTCAGTACACCAAGCGGCTCGTTGTACCAGTTCCACTTACCTACGCAAGCGTCGCCGTCGCCCATCTTGATGGAGAATGTGCCGTGGTCGGAGAAATCGACGAATTCGATGGACTTCTTAGCAGCAAGAGTCTCAACGATATCAACATCGCCGTTGGTCTTACCCTTAAGCCACTTTCCCATCTCTTCGAGGTCGCAACCTGCAAACTCTGCGCCTATGGGGTTCTTAGCCTTAAGCTCGCCGTTTACAACCTCATACTCTGTGTAGGTGAACTTTGTAGCCTCAACTTCCCACGTGCGGCACACGTCCTGAGACGTTACGTCTGTGAAGTGTTCGCCAGACTCCTTAACCTGCTTTTCAAGCTGAGAGCCGCCTTCCAAAGCGATGACTGCAGTCTTTGTCGAACCTTCGCCATCCTTGATTGTGATAACGCCTACGCCAGGAATCGTGATTTCGATGCCAAAAACCTTAACCTCGACATTGCATATGCCTACATAGTAATCCTTCTCGACAGCGCCCTTGACAGTGTAGCCATAACGACGAACCATGTCGCCACCAATTTGGAATTCACTGGGATCGTACCCAAGAACACACGAACCACCAGGAGTAACATCAAGCATCAGCGAGTTGTCAGTAGAGGTGAATGAGAGAGAGTTCTGAGAGTTGGCAGCCTTTCCAAAGACGTTTTTCGTGTTGTCCCAGACATTCTTGTTACCACCATCGTCGTCATCGTCACCGCATGCTGTGAATGCGAAAGCTCCAAATACTAATGTAGCAAGGAGCAAAAGATTCTTTTTCATTTTCTTATTGGTTTTTAGAATTAGTAATTTTCTCGTTTTTTAGAAAGCGCGGAAACCTACGCGAACATTTATCGTAGGATATACAGTTACGTTGCCGAGCAGTTTCAGGCCATTGTATGCGTCCTTCTCGTCTTTGGAGTATGTCTTGTCGAAGTCGTCCTTCTTAATCTCACGCCATCCAGACAGTTCTTCAATGACGTTATAGTCGTAAACTTCAGCCTTTGGACTTCCCCAGAACTGCACACCAAGGTCGCAGCTCACGCTAACGAGCTTATTGGGAACGCTACGTCCAAAACCTACGCCGAGATATGGTTTGAAACCGCCAACCTTTACGCGCGCTTTAACATTACCCTCAGGATCCGTCCCGAACTCAAGAGTACCAGCATTGTTAAGCGAAATCTTGGCCGTACCATATTCATCCGTTTCTACGCCAGAAAGGGGACCTTTGTTGCGGAGAGTAGCAATCTCACTGCCTCCGATGAAGGCACCTGCCGTCACGCGGAAACTACTCTTCTTGAAGGGATACACATCGAAAAGGATCTTGAAGTCGCCCTTCTTGATAGTCAGCTGTGCATCGTCTTCATAGTGTGTCGATACGCCATTCTTCGTCCTATCATAACCAACCGTAATAGTTGGCTTAATGCTCGGAATGAATGTATATCCTGCACGCGCCTGGACATAGTTGCCAATAGGTGCGGCAACGTCAAAGCCTATACCATCGGTACCAACGGACACGCCAACGCCAAGGTGGTTGAACATGTTGTTGTCCGCGACCTGAGCGTACATAGCGTTGGAGAACAACGCCATCGCTGCAATCAATAACACGGATAATTTTCTCATAATCAAATGGTTAAAATTGTTATTATTGTGATTCGTTTGTACGTTTTACGGATTTTTCTGCGGCAAATATAATAAAAATTTATAATTCAGGGCTTTCTCGGCAAAAAAAACTGACGTTATGCAAAAAAAACATGCAAATAGTTGCAACTGCAGAAAATAACCCCTACTTTTGCGCCGTCGATTTAGCAAACGACACATCTTTAATAAAATAATTCCTTTACAAGAGAGGATTCCAGCCGCCGATACAGGTTTGGAGTTCTTTCGGTTTTTTTAGTCAAAAAACGACAAAAGAAAAAGATTAGAACATGGCATACATGACACAAGAGGGCTACGACAAAATGGTAGCCAAACTCCGCCACATGGAGACAGTAGATCGCAGCGCAGCATCCGCAGCGATTGCGGAAGCACGCGACAAGGGCGACCTTTCTGAAAACAGCGAGTACGAAGCAGCGAAAGAGGCTCAGGCTATGCTCGAACTGCGCATAAACCAGCTAAAGGCAACCATCGCCGAGGCAAAAATCATCGACACGAGCAAGCTCACCGCCGACACAGTACAGATTCTCTCCACCGTAACAATGAAGAACACGAAAAACGGAATGCAGATGAAGTACACCATCGTCAGCGAAAGCGAGGCAAACCTGCGCGAAGGCAAGATTTCCTCACAGACGCCCATCGCACAAGGACTACTCGGCCACAAAGTCGGCGACGTCGTTGAAGTGCAAATCCCACAAGGCACCATCAACCTCGAAATCCTCGACATCGCAATCTAATCCGCAAAACACCTACACCATGACTATCTTCAGCAAAATCGTACGAGGCGACATCCCCTCATATAAGTGCGCAGAGAACGAAGAGTTCTACGCATTCCTCGACATCAACCCCGTCACAAAAGGCCACACGCTCGTCGTCCCCAAGCGCGAAGTGGACTACTTCTTCGACCTCACCGACGAGGAAATCGGCCGCATGATGGTATTCTCAAAGCGCGTGGCAGCAGCCATCAAGGAAGTATTCCCCTGCAAGAAAGTAGGCGTTGCCGTAATGGGCCTCGACGTCCCCCATGCCCACGTGCATCTCGCGCCCCTGCAAAGCGAAGTGGACATGGACTTCGGCAAGAAGAAACTCCAGTTGCCAGCAGAAGAAATGATGCAGATTGCATCACAAATTCAGCAGGCTTTTGAGAGAAAATAGCCATCCCATTTGGTCGTAACCAAATAAATCACTACTTTTGCACCGCAAAAACAGCACATCATTGTGCTTCGGACTTGTAGCTCAGTTGGTTAGAGCAACAGACTCATAATCTGGAGGTCCCAGGTTCAAGCCCTGGCTGGTCCACGCTAAAAATCAAGCACTTGCGATAAACTCGCAAGTGCTTTTTTCATGTTTGCGTAAACAATGCGTAAACATTTTGTTTCAGTCTCCTCTTTTTGTCACGTAGTATCATAGAATTTCTATAATACATTATTATAATGGAGTAAAAGCGAATGAAAAT
>JAEEGL012327046.1_pt1 | contig 29922 bp, 15 predicted proteins | sample 9134231 | NCBI WGS metagenome assembly JAEEGL01 (sample SAMN16246548, study PRJNA631951) | gut metagenome | biome: gut microbiome; feature: rumen; material: fiber-attached | host: Bos | place: Iran: Karaj | collected 2018-10 | reverse complement strand
GACGTGCGCCCATTGGGCAACGGACTCATCAACGATACTTACAGAGTGGAAACTGTCGGCACGGCACCCGACTACGTGCTGCAGCGCATCAACAACGCTATCTTTACCGATGTGGACCTCCTGCAGCATAACATCGACGTGGTGACAACCCATATTCGCCAGAAGTTGGAGGCTCGTGGCGAGGACGACATCGACCGCAAGGTGCTTCGCTTCGTCAAGACTGCCGATGGAAAGAGCTACTATCGCGACCCCGAGGACCGCTATTGGCGCATGATGGTGTTCATCCCTGGTGCCGAGACCTTCGAGACCGTCGACCCCGAGTACAGCTATCTGGCTGGCGTGGCCTTCGGCGACTTCGAGAAGATGCTCGTCGACGTACCTGAACCGCTGGGTGATACCATTCCCAACTTCCACAACATGGAGTTCCGCATGCAGCAGTTGCGCGACGTCGTGGCACAGGATCCCGTTGGCCGTGTGGCTGGTGTTCGCGACATCCTCGACCAGATGGAGCATGATGCCGAACGTATGTGCCAGGGCGAGCGTCTATTCCGTGAAGGCAAGTTGCCACGCCGCATCTGCCATTGTGATACGAAGGTTAATAACATGATGTTTGACAAGGCCACGGGCAAGTTCCTGCTCGTCATCGACCTCGACACCGTCATGCCCTCATTGTTCTTCAGCGACTACGGCGACTTCCTGCGTTCGGCTGCCAATGCCACTGCCGAGGACGATCCCAATATGGACAACGTGCGCTTCCGTGAGGACATCTTCAAAGCCTTTACGCGTGGCTATGTGGAGTCGGCAGGTGAGTTCCTCACTCCGCTTGAGGTCGAATTGCTTCCCTATGCCGTTGAGCTCTTCCCGTTCATGCAGGCAGTACGCTTCATGTGGGACTACCTCTCAGGCGACCACTACTGGAAGTGCAACTATCCTGAGCACAATCTCGACCGCTCGCGCAACCAGTTCCGCCTCTATCAGGAGGTGTGCGCCCATGAGCCCATGATGAAGGAGTTCATCAGTGAACTTCGTTCAAATTGAAAATTGAAAATTGATAATTGAAAATTCGTAGCATTGGCCCTATGCAAATACCTAAGATAACGGCCCCACACGACCTGCGGGCGAAAGACGTGCCGCAACTGTTCCTAACGCTTGGCGTGGCTTACCATGAGGTGGCTTGCGTCGACTGGCCCGAGGGCTATCCTTATTGTCCGAAGATGGAGGTGGCACTGGCTCATGCCGGCGACCGCTTGCTCGTTCACTATCGTGTCAGTGAACGATGCATCCGTGCTGCAGCACCTGCCGACGGCGGACACGTGTGGGAGGATTCCTGTTGCGAACTCTTCCTGCAGCCTGTTGAGGGCGGACCATACTATAACTTCGAGTGCAACTGCGGTGGAACGCTCCTGCTGGCAGCAGGCGAAGGTCGCAACAACCGCCAGCCAGCCACGAAGGAACTCATGCAGCAGGTCGACCGTTGGTCGTCGTTGGCTCCCGAGGCCAAGGGTGGCGGTACGCTGATAGCCCTCGACAATGGCGACCACAGCTGGCACATGGCTCTTATCATTCCCGCCGTAGCCCTGTTCCAAAGCAATGTCGCAACATTCGACGGCTGCCACATGCGTGGCAATATCTATAAGTGTGGCGATGCCCTTTCGGTGCCCCACTTCCTGTCGTTCTATCCCATCAGCACCCCGCAGCCCGACTTCCATCGCCCCGAGTTCTTCCAGGAACTCTGCTTCGCATAGGGTTTATCTTGAAAGGTCATCTATTAAAACAATATGGTTATTAAAATATGAATAATGAAAAATATTTTTATAGGATTATTATTTGTATTTTCGTATAGCGCATGTACAGATGTTGACAACGACGAAAACTACATCCAGAGTGTTAGATCCTTTTATCAAACATTATTCAAGAATCCTGAGGCTTCATCTATAAGTATTGGATTTATTGACCATGATGTTTCCAATAGAAAAGCATTAACACAAGGCTTGAGTGAAGACAAACTATCTGAAGTTATTGCAAATGCTTCTGTTGTTGATGACGGAAGTGAAATGTGTAAACTTGTTATCTTATCGTTTGCAGATAATAATCATGTCTATTTTGAAGTAAATCGCGATGACGAACATGATATAAATGCAATTTGGCTGACAAATGGTAAAAATATTGATGGCCCATCATTGTTAATGCGACCATGTATTGCAAAAGGAGATAACAAAATTATTTATGCAAATCCTTCTTCTGAGTCTGCAGTAGTTAGCGCAATGAAGGAAAATACTCTTTTCTTTTTCTCTCCTATTAATAGTAGCAATTGGTTAGCGCTTTATAACGATAAAAGAGATGAACTAATTGGCTATATACGTATATATGACATATTAACATTTGAGCTGTTCCCTGATGGTATGAAAGAAAGGGTAAAAGGACAAATAAATGGTTGTTGAAGTTGTTATCGTGTAATAATATCAATTTCTTAATTACATATACTATAAAGATAGAGATGTATTGTTATGGGTAAGAAAACATTAGTTGCCATTATTTTTGTATGTAGTTTGCTCATCTGTTGCGGAGTTAGTCGTACACCAGTTGAGGAAAAACCTCGGGATCCTATTTCTAATGTTATTTATTCATTCGGTGAGGAGAAACTATATTGGGTAGAAACTGATCAATTAGGGGAATATGTTTTCAACTCGAAGGAGGAAATAGACCAGAGGTTTGGTGGAATCGATTGGGTTAAGAAGGAAGAATTTAGAATCAAAAACAATAGATTCTATTTGGTATGTGGAACATGGGGTTCTGGCATTATCAGATTTTTCTATTTGGTATTTCGATATGACTCCGATTCGGACAATTGGAGATTAGATAAAGTGTCTAAGCCGATTATTGATACCTATTTTTTTAAAATTAAAATTATAGAGCCACAAGAGGACAAAATAGTATTTAAGTCAGATTCAGTCGTTATTGGGGAATATGTTCCTTAAAATATGGATTGTTTCGGAGAATTGGACGATAAATGACTTAGACTGTTTATGACAAAACGAGGTGAAAGTCTCTTGTGGAGTTTATGGGTTGTCCATCTGCAAACTAAAGGCAATTACCGCAAAAAAGCCTCATCATCTCCATGACTCCTTGGCTCCTTAGCGATGAATAGACAGAGGAGGCGGGCAGACACGGAAAGATTTGGCGGGCAGACACGGGGGTCTGCCCCTACGCTAGCTGACAGAAAAGTAAACAATTATCACTGCCGAGCGTACAAAGGATAGCTTTATACAACAAGACCCATAACTTTATACGATAAGGAACTATGCTTTATAGGGGTGTAGAGCTATGCTTTAGAACTGTAAAAGCATTGGTTTGTAGGCGACAAAGCTATGAGATATAGCCTGTAGAGCAATGCTCTATAGATTATGAAGCGATGTTCCGTAAATGAAAACGCATTGCCCTGAAAGCAACAGGGCAATGCGTTTTGTGTTGGTATTCTTTGCTTACCCAGAAAAAAGGGGCGCGTAGCAAGCGTCGTGCTATCGGATGGCGAACTTGCAGCTGACGTGGTTGCCTTCGCTGTCGGTGGCACGGGCGATGTAGAGGCCTGCTTGCAGATGAGCCACAGAGAGCTGTCCGCGCATGCCGTGGAGGTTCACGACATCGGTCTCAACGAGTTGTCCACTTGGAGTGAAGATTTGGATGCGGGCGTAGTTGCCCTCCTCGCTCTTGACGAGCAGCGACGCGTTGACGTAGCTCAGGCGCATGCCGTTAGCACTGCTGATGGTAGGCTTTTGGATGCCAAGCGTCGACTGGTCGGAAAGTTCGTCGTAGCTGCTCAGATGATTGGTTTTCTCGATAGTGGGAACCGTCATGGCGTAGATGTCGCTGCCACCATCAGGATAGCGGCCATAGGTATGGTTGCCGTCGTGGGCGGCATAGCTAAGCGAGTCGGTCCAGCTCATGTTGGCAGCTGAAAGGGCTACGGTACCGCCGTCGGCCGAAAGCTTGAACGGAGCATGCAGAGCCTGATTGGTGGTCAGCAGACCGTCGCACCAGACGAGCAGGTGGCCGTGGGCGGGGATGCGCGTCACGGCATTGGTCTCACCGCGTGTGATCTGCCACTTCTGCAGCTTTTGGAAGTTATCGGTCAGGTACATGCCCTCGATGTCTTGCTCCTCGTCGGTGGTGTTGTAGAGTTCCACCCAGTCGTTCTTCTTTCCGTACTCGTTGACGTAGATGCTGTTGGCAGCACTCACCTCGTTGATGCACACGGCATGGATGCCAGCCTGCTGGCGTTCGGCAGCTGTCATGGGTCGATAGCTGGCGGTGAGGTTGACAGTACCCGTGGGAAGGCTGATTTCGGCCTCAGTGCTATAGTAGGTAGCTGTGCCGGTGGACAGCTCGCCCCTGAGCTCAGCATCCCAATAGAGGTCGCTCGACGTGCCCGATGTGTTGTGTACTTCGACGCAGATGACGTTCGAACCGCTGTTGAAGAGCGAGCCTTTCAGCTGGATAGTGCCCTCGAAGGGTTCGCTGCTGGCATAGGTAGACGAGTACGTGTTGAACGTAATGTTGCCAGAAGGCATGTTGTAGCGTGCTGCCTCGGTGCCGTTTACATAGACGACGAAGCCGTCGTCGCAGGCATAGTTCAGTTCGAACACGGCGTTGGACGAGGGAGCATTCTGCAGTCGGAACGTGCGACGGAAGTAGCAGGTGGGGTATTTGCTGTTGCTATTGCTGCCATAGCTGACGACAGTGTTCACACCCGTCATGCCATAGCCCAAGGGAGCCGTGCCAGTTTGCCATGAGGTGGTACTGTAGTCGTTGGCAGTCCACGACTTGCCGTCGAGACTTCCCTTGTCGTAGTAGCTCCAACTGGTTCCCTTGGCAAAGACTGTCGACATGTTGGCACCGCCCGAGAGCCATCCTTGGAAGACACTGCCGGCTGGAGCGATGGCCTTGATGGTTGCAGGTTGGAAGAGGCTGCCGTTGAAACGCCCCGTGGGCACGTCGATGCCATTGACTTCGATGCGCGCACCATCGGTGTCGCTGCGCAGGCTGACGTTCTGTGCCGCTGTACTGCCAAGGTTGAAGGCGGCATAGTTGCGCAGACCGCGAATCATGGTGCTGTTGCGCCCGTTGAAACGGTTCTTCAGCGTGTTGGCCGTGTTGTAAGGCGACTCGCCATTGAGTGCCATGGCAGGACCAGCGATGGCAGAAAGCGCATCGATGATTTCGGTACAGCGGCTCTGCTCGAACACGCTGCCACCCATCATGCAATAGGTGTCGATGAAGCGGCGGCGGAACTGCTCGTTCTGCAGCAGCTGACGGAACAGGCGGACGAGTGTGTTGTCGGCAATGATGACCTGTCCGCTGGGCAGCAGGGCGTTGAAGTGGTAGTTGTACTCCATGCCCATGTAGTAGTTGAACATGTTGTCGCCATAGGCAAAAGAGCCGTCGGTGTCGAACAGTACGAAGCGGAAGCGACCGCCATCGCGGTGGCGGAAGGCCTTCACGTTGTTGCGTGTCCAGTCGTTACTGCCAAGATAGAACTCGGCGGCATGGTAGTTAATGTACTCGTCGATGTCGAGCAACTGGCAAATCTCAGCGTAAACGTCGTCGTCAGCCGCATTGGCCGAGAGTGCAACAAGACGCTTGTAGGCCTCGTCGGTGCCGCATTTCTGAACGTAGAAGGAGTCGGGCGAAATCTCGAACTGGTCTATCTCGTCGTCGTCCCATCCATAGTTGGCGTAGACGTAGTGCTTGTTGTTCGGTTCGCGCACGTTCATCACGCCGATGTACTGGCCGTTGATGAACTCATGGGCAGGCTGATAGGACTGATCGTCGATGTCGATGCCCGAAGTCTGTACGATGGTCTGCACGGCAGGGTCGAAGAAGCGGCACTGCGTGTCGTTGCCGCCGTTGCGAATCTGCAAGGTGCGGTTGTTGATGTAGGGCTTTGCCTTGAAGAAAGGATACTCCAGTTTCTTCGAACCGCCATACTCCTTGGCACCTTTCAGCTTGAATGAGTGGGGTGTCCATGCGCGACTCCAACCACCACACATCTCGAGGTCAACGTCTTGGTTAATGACCATGTCGCCATTGGCATCGATATAGGAGAAGTTGACGGGCCGGTCCCAGTTCATGTTCCAGTTACATTTCGACGACTGACCATTGCCTGGGCGGCCGTTGGTGCCACGTACGTAGACGCCCAACGAGTCGTCGTAGAGGAAACGCGGGTCGCTGACGACACTTACCACGGGCAACATGTAGTCGCGGTCGCGGTAGATGAAGGAGCGAGTGGTCGTGGGCGAGGCCAGATAACCATCGGCAAAGAGGCGGAAACGATAGTTCGTAGACTGCGAAATGCTGAATTGTCCGGTGCGACTGGTCGAGCCATTGGTCGGCGTAGGCAGCGTTCCGTCGGTCGTATAGCGCAGCGTGCAGCCTGCAGGGATCGTGACGTTGAGGCTCAGCTGGCCCGTGAACAGTTGTGAAGGCAGGTCGACAACGGGTGCAGCTAGCTGCATCGCGGCATAGGTAGTGCCGGCATTCGAGGCGCCAGGCGTAGGTTGGTCGGTCAGAGCCCACGTGTCGCCACCATCGGTGGTGCGTGCATAGCTGACGCGTTGGAGTGCGGCAGGATAGGTCTGCTGGGTGATGAGCTTGCCGTCGGAGCCGCTGATGAAGAGGGTTCCGCCATCTACGTCGAGATTAAACTGGGCATTCTGCGTGCGCAGGTCGTTGCTGCCGAACCATACGACGTGATAGCCGTGTGCCGGAATGGTGCCCATAGCCTTTGGGGTGTACCACTTCTTAAGGTCGGCGGGGTCGTCGCTCATGTAGATGCCGTCGAGCTGTACGCTCAAATCGGTGGGGTTGTAGAGCTCAACCCAGCCGTCGAAGTTGAAAGCGGGACTGACGAACTGGTCGACGTTGGCAGCCATGATCTCATTGATGACGAGCGATTCCAAAGTGGCTTCGTTGCGTCCCACGCGAACCGTAGCTCCAGCCAGCTTGTTGGTGCCGTCGGTGGTACGGGCATAAACACGCGACGTACCGACGTTCAGACCTGTCACGACGCCGTCTTCGTCGATGCTGACAATGTTGCTGTTGCCAACAGTCCAACGAATCTTCTGATACGTGGCTTCCTCAGGTTCGATGGTAGCCTTCATCTGGAAGTGCTCGCCAACGATAATCTCGACATTGGTAGGTTCAATCTTGATGTCAGTGGCAGGAACGATTTCGCCGTAGTATTCCAACTTGAAGTTGTCGAAAAGGCACCAGTTGCTCTGCGTGAACTGCGTGTTGCGCAGTCCCAGTTGCAGTTGTCCGCCATCGTGATTGAACTCCATCACGTTCACGTAGGCACCGCGTTTGAAGGCTTCGGTGCCACTTTCCATTGTGTTGGGGAACGTTGCACTCGCACCGCCGCCCCACCAGTCGTTGTAGGTCCAGCAACCGTCGGGCGCATTTTCGGCGAATTGGTAGCTGTAAATGCTCACAAGAGCCTGCTCGGTCTGTCCGGCATACATCACGCCCGTGATGTCCTCAGTGCCGTTCTGATAGTTCTGGTAGCCTGGGTCGTTGTCCATGCAACGATAGTAGGCCTGCACCGTCATGCGATACTCGCCTGCAGGCAGGTTGCTGATGACCTGATACAGGTCCCATGTGCCATTCCAAAACTCCATGGCCTCGCAACGCACGGTTTGTGAGTGGGCATCGCTGGTGTATGTCCAGTAGGCGTTGCTGTTACCGTCGAAACCAGGGTTCTTCAGATATTTGGCAGTCACGTCAATCCAACCCTTCTCAGCCCGGACGGGTGTGCCGATGCAAAGAGCCAGCAGCATGATGAACACGCTGACGGCAAAGTTTTTCTGCGTCATTATCATTGATTAGTTAGTCCTCTTTCTATAAATATCGGTGCAAAGATAAGCATAAACATGCTAAATATCAAATTTATGTAGGTTTTTAAGATTTTTTGTGAGCATAAATGGCTCTTCCTCGCAAATAAATTGCTAATTTTGTAAAAAATTAGAAGAACAAAAATAACAATTAAACCCAAAAAACGTATGATTAAGAAACTATTTATCGTGATGGTAGTGGCGCTGCTGCCTCTGGCTGCAAGTGCACAGTTCGAGCAGGACAAGTTCTATGTGGGCACTTCGCTGACGGGACTCGACCTGAACTACAGCGGTCAGAACAAACTGAACATAGGCCTTCAGGCTCAGGGCGGTATCTTTGCTGCCGACAACCTGCTGCTCTATGTGCAGGGAGGTTGGAACCATCAGGGCAAGACGATGAAGGACGATCAGGTGGAAGTGGGTGCCGGTGGCCGCTACTACATCCTGCAGAACGGCATTTTCCTGGGTGTCAACTGCAAGTATGTGCATGGTGCTGGTGGCTACAACGACGTGATGCCTGGCGTGGAGGTGGGCTATGCCTTCTTCCTGAGCCGCACCGTGACCATTGAACCTGCCATTTACTATCAGCAGTCGTTCAAGGACCACAGCGACTTCTCGAAGGTTGGCCTGCGTGTCGGCTTCGGATTCTACATCTAAAAAGGATTTTTCATTAAGGTAACAAATAGCATTCGCCCCGCAAAACCATTGATTTTGCGGGGCGAATGCTGTCATATAGGGTTACTAAAGCTAAGCTTAACTGTTGTACTCCTGCCAACTCTTCACGGGGATTTCCTCGAGGCTGATGTTGCAGAAGGCACGTACGAAGGCCTTGGCCAGGCGTACATTGGTCATCAACGGGATGTTGTGGTCGATGGCGGCACGGCGGATGCGATAGCCATTGGTCAGCTCGCGCTTCGAATGGTTCTTCGGCACGTTCACGATCAGGTCAATCTCGTGGTTGGCAATGAGGTCCATGACTTGGACGGGAGCCTCCTCGCTGACCTCCTCATCGGGCCAAGCCACAGCCGTAGCCTTCACGTTGTTGTCGTTCAGGTAGCGAGCTGTGCCACGGGTGGCATAGACTGTCAGCCCCTTAGCCACAAGCATCTGGGCGGCTTCGAGCATGTCGACCTTTCCTTTGGCACCACCTGAAGAGATGAGGACACCTTTCTTCGGCAGGCGATAGCCCGTGGCGATGAGGGCATTGAGCAAGGCTTCGTCGAGCGAATCGCCCAGACAGCCCACCTCACCGGTCGACGACATGTCGACACCCAGCACGGGATCGGCGTTCTGCAGACGTGCAAACGAGAACTGCGAGGCCTTCACGCCGATGCGGTCGATGTCGAACTCGTTCTTGTCGGGACGCGAATAGGGCACGCCAAGCATGATCTTCGTGGCGGTCTCTATGAAGTTGCGCTTCAGGATCTTCGACACAAACGGGAACGAACGCGATGCGCGCAGGTTGCACTCAATGACCTTTACCTCGCGGTTCTTGGCCAGATACTGGATGTTGAACGGTCCACAGATGTTCAATTCCTTGGCAATCTTGCGCGAGATTTTCTTGATTTGGCGAACGGTAGAGAAGTAGATGTGCTGGGCAGGGAATATCATCGTGGCATCGCCAGAGTGCACACCGGCATACTCAACATGCTCCGAAATGGCGTATTCCACAATTTCGCCCTGGTCGGCAACGGCATCGAACTCAATCTCCTTGGTGTCCTGCATGAACTGCGACACCACGACGGGGTAGTCCTTCGACACCTCTGTGGCCATGTCGAGGAAGCGATGCAGCTCCTCATCGTCGTAGCAGACGTTCATGGCAGCACCCGAGAGCACGTAGCTGGGACGCACCAGTACGGGATAACCCACCTCGCTGACGAACTCCTTGATGTCGTCGAACGAGGTCAGGGCACGCCAACGCGGCTGGTCGATGCCGAGTTTGTCGAGCATGGCCGAGAACTTGTCGCGGTTTTCGGCGCGGTCGATGTCGACGGGACTTGTGCCGAGCACGGGCACATGCTGCCTGTAGAGCTTCATGGCGAGGTTATTCGGAATCTGTCCGCCCACGCTGACGATGACGCCGCGCGGTTTTTCGATGTCAATGACGTCGAGCACGCGCTCCAACGACAGTTCATCGAAGTAGAGGCGGTCGCACATGTCGTAGTCGGTCGACACGGTTTCGGGGTTATAGTTGATCATCACGCTCTGATAACCCTGTCGGCGGGCGGTCTCGATGGCATTCACGGAACACCAGTCGAACTCAACGCTCGAGCCGATGCGATAGGCACCCGAACCCAACACCACAATGGCGGGGGCTACATGAGGCACGTTTTTCAGACGCGTGTTGTCGTCTTTCGTGTAAGTAAAGTAGAGATAGTTGGTCTCTTGCTCGGAAGCAACGGTGTCAATGCGACGCACCTGCGGGAGGATGCCACGCTGCTTGCGCTCCTGACGTACCTCGAGGTTCTCCTTCTCCATGTTGCCGCTGGTAGGCTTCAGCACGAAACGGGCTATCTGGAAGTCTGAGAAACCGGCCTGCTTCACCTCGGTCAGGAACTCATCGCTTAGCTCGTCGAGCGAGTTCAGCTTCTGAAGTTCGTGCTTCAGGTCAACAATATGCTTCAGACGCGACAGGAACCACTTATCGATCTTGGTCAGTTGCTCGATGCGATCGATGGTGTAGCCATTCTCCAAGGCTTGTGCAATGGCAAAGATGCGCAGGTCGGTGGGATTTTGAAGGGCATCGTCGAGATTGTCGAAGCGAATGTGGTCGTTGCCAACGAAGCCGTGCATGCCCTGTCCAATCATGCGAAGGCCCTTTTGAATCATCTCTTCGAAGGTGCGGCCGATGGACATGATCTCGCCAACCGACTTCATGGATGAACCAATCTGGCGACTTACGCCGGCAAACTTGGTGAGGTCCCAACGCGGAATCTTACAGATCATGTAATCGAGTTGCGGAGCAAGGTAGGCCGACTGCGGCGTTCCCAGCTTGCCAATCTGGTCAAGCGTGTAGCCAAGGGCAATCTTTGCGGCCACGAAAGCGAGGGGATAGCCGGTGGCTTTCGATGCCAGGGCGCTCGAACGCGACAGGCGGGCGTTGATTTCAATGATGCGGTAGTCGTTGGTTTCGGCATTGAAGGCAAACTGAATGTTGCACTCGCCAACGATGTTCAGGTGCTTCACGCAACTGATGGTGATGTCTTGCAGCATCTTCACCTGCTCGTCTGTGAGCGAACAGGTAGGAGCAACGACGATGGATTCGCCTGTGTGGATGCCCAGGGGGTCGAAGTTCTCCATCGAAGCCACGGTGAAGCAGTGGTCGTTCTTGTCGCGGATGCACTCGAACTCAATCTCCTTCCAACCCTTCAGCGACTCTTCGACAAGAATCTGGGGGGCAAACGTGAAGGCACTCTCAGCCAGTTCGCGGAACGTAGTCTCGTCGGGGCAGATGCCTGAACCAAGACCGCCCAGCGCATAGGCTGAGCGTATCATAATGGGGAAACCAATTTCATGAGCGGCCTTGAGGGCTGCGTCCATCGATTCAACGGCATGGCTGACGGGAGTCTTCAGGCCAGCTTCGTCGAGACGGCGTACAAAGCGGTCGCGGTCCTCGGTGTCCATGATAGCCTCGACACTTGTGCCCAGCACTTCAACACCATATTCCTTCAGCACACCAGTCTGGTAGAGTTCGGTGCCACAGTTCAGCGCCGTCTGTCCACCAAAGGCCAGGAGAATGCCATCAGGGCGCTCCTTTTTGATAATCTCCGTCACGAAGTGAGTCGTCACGGGCTGGAAATAAACCTTGTCGGCAATGCCTTCCGACGTCTGAATGGTGGCAATGTTCGGATTCACGAGCACGCTCTGGATCCCTTCTTGGCGCAAAGCCTTCAGGGCCTGCGAGCCCGAGTAATCGAATTCGCCTGCCTGTCCAATCTTCAAGGCACCGCTGCCCAGCACCAGCACCTTGGAAAGTTTCTTGTTCATCATGAGTTTTTGGTTTGTTATCGCTTCCAGACTGCAAAGTTACAAAAAAATAGGGGCAGAGCAAAAGAATTTCTCTATTTTCTTTTTATATATTCTTCCAAACTTTCAAATCGTTAGTTTTTAGGTATCAAATTCTTTTGATTTGTTGGTAAGGTGTGCGTCCAAGCTCACTGTTTTCGACGACACTCCCTAATTATCGGTGCCAAGCTCAAGATTTTTCTTCTTTTTGAGGCAGAGGTTCACAGTAGGTTTTCAGATTGATTTCATCCAATCTCTTTTGTACTAGATCGGTGTGAGGTGTACTGGTTGAGTTGACATTCTACCAGGAATTTTATTTTTCTATTGCAAATCTGCCATTGCTGCAACACTTGTTGATAATCAATGGGTTACAGCTGGCAGTAAGATGGCAGAATGGCAGTAAATCGCGATTTTGACAGAAGATTAACATAAAAACGAGGTATAAACGTCGCAATAATGAACGTTTTTCGCTCTCTTATGCTGAAAAATCAACGGTTTTCTGCCGAAAAGACCACGGTTTTTCCCCGAACGGACAATGTTTTTTCCTGATAGGACAATGGTTTGTAGCTTAAGGGGCAACGGTTTCTTGCCGAAGGAGCAATGGGTTGACGCCTGAGGAGCAATGGGTTGACGCTTGAGGAGCAATGCTTTTGAGGCTACGACTCATTGAGTTGTGGCCAGAAGAGCATTGAGTCTGAGGTTACAAAGCATAGCTTTATACCCCTATAAAGCATAGGTTCTTACCGTATAAAGCTATGGGTTGTAGCGTATAAAGCTATGCTTTGTTTGACGCGGGATAAAACTATTTGACGAAATTACAAACAGATGCCGGCAGAGAGCATGAAGTTGTTTGTCGTATAGTCATAAACAGGTGTGTTGAAAGCACTATGGGCAGCATAGTCGACTGTGAGCCGCAGTTCTTTCGTGCCAATGTTGAGGCCAATGCCTGCACCGATGTAGTAGCCCATCTCTACAGAAAAGAGGCTTTTACTGCGGTCGGCCACCCAATAGCCTTCCATGTTCTCATCCTTCACGCCAATGGGAAAATCCAAGTTGATGCCGGCACGGACCAAGGGAGTGATGGCTTTCTTGGGAAGGAATTTGTAGGTGATGCCCGGATGGATGCCCCAATAGAATCCTTTCAAGGAGCGGTCTTTGTCGTCTAATGTTTTATGACAGGAATAACTCATGAGGGACGTCGTGAGCTGAACCGAGATATGATTGGTGTAGCGAGGGAAGGCTAAATCAAGGCCAGCAGCAACGCGAAACATCGGTGATGTGAATTCGGCATCGGCTGAAGCCAGGGAGTAGCCATCAACTTTATCGGCATGGATAGTTCCGATGCCAGCACCTGCCTTTATGAGGAATCGGGCTTTTACCAGTGCTGCCGTTTTGGGATTATAGTTGAACTCGATGCAATCGCCGGCGTTGGTGCAATAGAGGTCGTTGAATTCGTGGGTGAGCTTTGTCAGGTTGCGGCGTTCGAAGCGGCTGACGAGCAGTTTTTCGACGAAGCGGTTGTCGCGGCTGAACACTTGCGTGGCATCGTCCATGGCCTTATGTCGGGCTTTCTCGAGCTGGCGGGAGTCCATGCTGCTTGATTTCGGATCGGTCATCGTGGTGACTTTTCCTTCTTCGTCGACAAAGAAATAGGCGGTCTCGCCATTTCGGGGGGTATAGAAGAACAAGCTAATACCTCCTTTGACCAGATACTCGGCAAAGACGGTGCGCTCAGAACCATCATAGGGTACGCGGAGCGACTCGTAGAGCAGGCCACCATCGCTTGTGCCGTAGTTGCGGATGCTGCCTGGCTGGTAGGTCCGATACTCCTGTGAGCCGACGGCACAGAAATGACACTCCTTGCCATTGGAAACGTTCGACAAGATGTCGACAGTTCCCTTTATCGTTTCGCCTTCGTTGGTGACGATGAATCCGGCAACAGGATTCTTCTGTGCATATACGTAGTTGAAAGCTAAGAAAGAGCAAATAAGTAATAAGGATCTTTTCATAATAGTACTGATCTGTAATGTTTGTTATTATGCAAAGGTACACTTTTCCTGGCAGAATATCAAGATCTTATGCCTATTTTTTCTTTGATTTGTTAACGGAAGGGTTGCAAAAATAGGGATTGGATTCATGATGAACCCAATCCCCTCTTTGGTTATGATAGGAAAATACTATTAGTAGAGTGAATAGTAGTTGTCCTTTGCCCAGAACAACTTGGTGTAGTAGCCACCCAGCGTGTTGTCACCACCACAGTTAGCCTTGACAGCTACGTTGAAGTTGTCCTTGTTGTAGGTGTACTCGTCGGTCGGATATGGCAGACGATGAGGAGGCGTGGGATAGTCGGCCTGCTGATTGTCGCGTTGGAACTTCACGTTGGGGAAGCCTGTGCGGCGGTTGACGTTCCAAGCCTCGAGCTCGTTCATGAAGCCGAAGTTCAGCCAGAGCTGAGTGGCGATGACTCTCTGAGAGGCATCCCAGATGCTTGCGGCATAGGCTCTGAAGTCGGCGTCGGTGGGAACGGTCAGCTCACGGAAGCCGCTGTAGCTGTCGTTGCCATCCTTGAAGAGCGACGATGTGGTCTTCAGGTTCCAGTAGTACTCATTGGAGAGTGCCACGCCATCGATGAAGAACTTCTTGGCAGTCTCGGCATTGGCGGTCACGCCATAGCCCATGAGGTAAGCCTCAGCCTTGCTCAGAGCCACCTCGGCTGCATTGATCCAGATGCCGTTGAGGTTGGCGTTGCCCTGATAGGTAGTCCAACCGGCAAAGGCGATGGTGTCGATGTAGCAGTAGTAGTTGGCATGCAGGTCCTTGTCGCGAGCCAGATACTCTTGGTTCTTCTCATCGGAGATTCTGCTGATTTCAGAACTTGTAAGTCTGTTGTCGTAAGCCACATACTGACCATCGGGGTTGCAGTCGTAGATAGCAGCCAGACGCGGGTCGGTGTTGGCATCGGGGGTACCGTTGGCAGGAACGTTCATGGCGTCGAGCATAGCCTGTGAGCCAGAACCTTCGCTACGACCAGCCAGAGCCTGAGCGATGCCCTTACCAAAGTTGAACTTGTCGCTACGAGTATCGCAGTTGACGCCCATGTTCTGAGCATTGGTCTCGATGAGAGGATACTTCGACGGATTGCCGAGAATCTCACCGATAGCAGTGCGAGCCTGAGCAGTCAGGTCGCCATTGGTGGCCAGGTGAAGGGCGATGCGCAAGCGCAGTGAGTTCACATAGCGCTGCCAGATGTCGGCATTGCCTGCTGCGCAGGTGATGTCCTGACGGCTCAGTGAAGCAAGACCGGCGGCGTTCAGGTTGCCAGCAGCAAAGAAGTCACCAACCTGCTTCAGGTCGGCCAGAATCTGTGTGTAGAGAGCCACGTCGTCGTCATAGACGCAGGCATTCTTAGCAGCAGCATAGTCGCCAGTCTTCCAGAGTGAGCCTGCACCATTGAAGGGCACGTCGCCCCAGATGGAAAGCACCTCATGAAGCTGTGCATCGACCATGGCACGTCCGAGGTGGACGAAGATTTCGTTGGCGGGTTTCTGTCCGTCGGGCAGGTTGTTGTAGGTATCTTCCAGCACACGATACTGAGTGAGCATCTTGTAGAAGTCCTGCCAGCGGATGTTGAAATAGCCCTCGCTGGCACCACGGAAGCGTCCGCGGCCATTGCTATTGCCAATCACGCCGGAGAAGCATCCCGATGTGGTTGACTGTGTGTAGTAGCGCCAATAGGTGGGATTCATCCATCCGTTACCAGCTTCCTGAATGCCGGTGAACACCTGCGGAACGCCTACGGTTGTCGTCTTTGAGGGGTTGTTGTACTTCTCGTCGAAGTCGGAATCAGAGCAAGAAGCAAGCGTCAGGAGTCCCACAGCTGCAAAGACCATAAAAAATATCTTTTTCATATTCGTTCTTATTTTGATGATTAAAATAATGTTTAATGAAAGTCCGATAACTTCTAAGCATTACTTAACAGTTACGATAGCGATACGGAAGTCGGAGAGGTCTTCACCCTTAGCAGTGCTGCGGGCAACCTTCACACCCTTCTTCTCCAGATACTTGGCTACTGAGTCAGCGCGGCGCTGTGCGAGAGTCATATTGGCATTGCTAGCTCCCTCGGGTGATGCGTAACCGACGATTTCAACAGTCGAACCGGCGGGGATGGCATCAAGGTCAGCAGTGTTGCGAATCTCAGCGGAGTTGACACCGAAGTTGGCAATGCAGGTGCCAGGAACCTTCTCGACATTTTCCTTGACCACTTCCTTGATCACTTCCTTGATGACGGGCTTTTCAACCACCTTCTCAACCACCTTCTCTACATATCTGGGCTGTGACTGTACGACGGCAGCAGAAGCCTTTTTCTTCTTGGCGGTACCGCCGAAGCTTGCGCGGAGCGATACACCGAAGGTGCGGGCGCTGGCAGTAGAACCACCGACCTGTGCCTGGTAGATCCAGCTGGTACCATCGGTTGTTTCAGCATCGAACAGCTTCAGGGCGCGATAGATGTAGAACGGGTTGCGGGCAAATGCCGAAATGGTGATGTTGTCGCAAGAGAACTTGCGGGTCCATGCGCGAGGCAGCGTGTAGCCCAGGCTGATTTCACGGCACTTCACGTAGCTGTTGTCCTGAACAGCTTCCTCATAGCTCTGGGTGGAGCTGGTACCCCAACCATACTGCATGTCGTTGATTTCGAACTGTGTGACGATGTCCTTGTTGGGAGTTCCATCGGCGTTGACACCCTGCTGGATGACACCGTTGTCCCATACGTAGTGGCCGTCAACTTGAGTCTCGCCACGCTTGTAGCCAGAAGGAGCGCTAATGGGTACAATCGTACTCTTTTGGTTCACGTCGTCGGCTGTGCTGTAGTAGAAGAGACCGCCGCTCTGGGCATCGCGAACACCAACGGCATCCTTAATGATACCAGTGTCCATGTAGTACTGCCACGGCTGGTTGATGACGTCGCCACCAACGCGGAAGTCGAAGGCCATGTCGAGCGTGAAGTTCTTCCATGTCAGTGTGGTGCCAAAACCACCAACCAACTTAGGCATGGCATTGCCCACCTTGCGACGCTTGGAAGTGTCGGTCACATAGAGACCGTCCTGAGTGAGCTTGCCGAGATCCTGCTGAATGGAGAGTGAACCATTTTCGAGAACCTTGTCGAGTTCTTCACCTGTTGACATTAGCGAACCGTCGCTCATGCGATAGAGGTGCTTGTGAACATAGCTGTAGAAGTCGCCCATCGGCTCGCCGACGTGTGATTCGAGTGTGGCTGCACCGTTGTCCCAGTTAGCGTGCGAGAGGACGTCGAGACCATCGGCCAGTTTCTTTACTTCGTTCTTATTCCATGCGATGTTACCACGGAGATCCCAACGGAAGTTTCTTGTCTCAACGGGAGTGCCGTAGGCTGCGAACTCAATACCCTTGTTGGTCAGGTCGCCAATGTTCATCCACATGCTGCGAGCACCCATGGCTGCTGCTGATGTGGTGGGCAGGAGCTGGTCTTGGATGTCGTTGTTATAATAGGTGAACTCGAAGCCGAGGCGGTTCTTGAAGAACTTGCTCTCGATACCGATTTCAAATTCCTTCTTCTTCTCAGGACGGAGAGACTCGTTACCTACGCTTGTGTCGATGTAGTTGTAAACGATGTCGCCACCTTGAACTTGCAGTGTGCCCTGGCTGAAGGCGTTGGGGGCAAAATAGACACCCGGGTCGTTACCCACGATACCATAGCTGACGCGCAGCTTTCCATAGTCCCACCAAGAGGGGTTGTTCTGCTTCAGCATCTCGGTGAAGATGAACGATGCGCTGACAGAGGGATACCAGAACGAGTTGTTGCCCTTCTTCAGGGTAGAAGTCTTCTCGTTGCGGATAGAACCTTCCAGATATGCCCAGTTGTCGAAGCCGTAGGTAGCGGTGGCGAAAGCACCGGTGCGCAGCAGGTGAGACTCGCCGGCGCCTGCACTCTTGGTGCCTACCGAAGCATTCAGGTTGAACCAGTTCTCCTGGCTCAGACCGTTGCTAGTGCCTACGCTGGAGAGGGAGTAAGACTCCTGACGGGCGTTGTAGCCGAGGGTGGCCTGGATGTTGTGCTTCTCAGCGAAGATCTTGTCGAAGCTCAGCATAGCATCGCCGTAGACAATCTCGTAGCGGCTGTTCTGCAGTCCGTAGTAGTCGCTGTAATGACCGTCTGACGAGAACAGGTGTGAGTTCTCAGAATAGTTCTTGTTCTCCTGCTTGTCAGAGGTAAGGTCGGTAGCAACACGTGCGCTCAAGGTCAGGCCGGGGATGATTTCCCATGTGGGGTTGACGCTGGCGATGAAGCGGTTGTGGTACTCTTCCTGAGTACGGCCGAGGATGTTCCAGAAGTATTCGCTAACCAGCGAAGATGAACCTAAAATGGGGTAGAGCCACTGCTCGTCGGGAGTCAGCGTGTTGCTGGAACCACCATTGCCTGCCCATACGCTGTTCACATAGCCAAGACTGGTCCTGGTGCTTTCGCGGATAGCCTTCACGTCAGTGAATGAAGTGAACATACCGGAGTAGTTCTGCACGATACGGGTGATACGGTACGGGCGGTTCTTGATGTACTGGTTCAGATAGGTAGCCGAATAGTTCAACTTCAGGTTCTTGGCAATGTCGAAAGCACCTGCCAGGTTGAAGTTGTGCTTGTGGTTGTTAGAGTTGAACTGCATCGACTTCACATCGTTGTAAGTGTAAGAGAAACGAATGTTGTTGCGGTCGGTGCTGTTCATGATGGCCACGTTATAGTTCTGGTTGAAACCTGTGCGGAATACCTCGTTCCACTGGTTGCCGCCAATAGGCTCGTACTTACGCTTGGTGCCATCAAAATAGGTATATTCTCTGCCGTCGTAGCGCGGACCATAGCTGTAACGCGTTGGATAAGGCGTTGTAATGGGATTGCCGTTGCGGTCGACATAGTTAGTGTAGTTACCTGTCAGGGCAATGGGATCTTTGTCGCTACCGAATGCCCAGTTGTCGAAACCAGGACCGAACTCGGTCTGCATGTCGGGCATATAGGCCAGCATATCCCAGCTCACGTTGGCATTGAAGTCAACGCGTGTGCCTGTTCCGTTGGTACCCTTCTTGGTGGTGATCATGACGACACCGTTGTTACCCTCAGAACCATACAGGGCAGATGCAGCAGCACCTTTCAGAATCGAGATGTTCTCGATGTCCTCGGGGTTGATGTCGACGAGACCGTTCGAACGAATGCGCTGGTTGTCCCAGTAGCCTTCGTTGTTGGTGTTACCGTTGCGGATGGGCACACCGTCGAGGACGATGAGCGGCTGGGTGTTACCCGAGATAGATGTCAGACCACGTACGGTCATTGACACGGCCGACACGTTACCACCAGGAGCAGCCTGCACACGCACACCGGCAGCCTTACCATAAAGGGCCGATGCAAAGTTGGGAGCACCTGTCTTGACAAGGTCTTCAGCCTTTACCTGGCTGACTGCGTAACCCACCTTACGGGCATCTTTCTTGATACCGAGGGCGGTCACGACAACCTCGTTCAGACCATTGACGTCTTCGCTCATCACAATGCTGACATTGTCGGAAGCGTTTACTGTCTGAGTTGCGAAGCCGACGTAGCTCACTTCAAGCTGGCTGTTGGCTGGGCACTTGATGAGGAACTCACCATCAGCATTCGTAACAGCACCCACTTTAGCGCCAGCTGCTTTCACAGAAGCACCAATGACGGGTTCGCCGTTCTGGTCTACTACAGAGCCGCGCACGGTGATGTCCTGTGCGTAGACTCCCACGCTAAAGAGCATGAAAAGCATTGTCCAGAGAGCTCTGCGCAAGAGCCCTTTTGCGTTTCTTTCCTTTTCCATTGCTTTTTAATTTAAGGATAGTTAATATTAATAGGTTAGTTGAAAATGTCCATTTTTGTCTCTGATTGGTATCTATTAGGCCTCAAATTTAGATAATTTTTATTAAACGAACAATTGTTTTTTAGGGATTTTCCTTTCGATAAACATTTTTTAACGCTTAGATAAGTAAAAAACTGAGAAATTTCTTTGAATTATGGGAATTAATGGTTAACTTTGCATCATGGGGAATAGCCCCTGTTCCCAAATAGAACTAAATGCGGCCTGACAAGGGGCATGCAGGTCGTTACAGGAGGAACGGCTATGAAGAATGGAAGAAGGAATGAAGAAAGGGATTTCTTCGAGTATGACAACGTCTACAACATGGAGCCCGACGAGCTTCGCATGGAGTCGGCTTCCGACACATCAGTTTGGTATAGCTGACTTATTATGATTAGATGAAAGATGAAGGATGAGGGATGAAGGTTTGATATTAGCCTTCATCCCTCATCTTTATTTAACATTCATCCCTCATCTTTCATCCTCTTCATCTTTCACCCAGAACAATCTCGGCATCCTGGAGTAGGGGCGAGGTAAACCGCACACGGATGTCGTGACGTAGGCTGCCATCGGCGTTCAATGGTGCACCGCCATCGGGACCAAAGCCTTGCGGGCGTTGTCCAAATCCCTGACCAAATGGCAAGGAGGCTGTACCTTTCTTGATATATGCAACGAGTCGACCTTGATGGGCACGGCGATGATAGCCGCCACGGATGGGAAGTGCACCCGTTGTTTCACTCATGTTTCCGTTTTCAAGTCCTAACAGATGTCCATCGCCAGTTACCATGCAAGTAATGTCGTTGTCGGCCAATCGTACGAGATTGCCCTCCTCATCGATGACTTCGACGGTGAGGATAAAAAGCCTCTCCCCATCCCTCCCCTGAAGGGAAGGGAGTTCTGCGATTTGCTCTTGTTTGACGCGGAGCGCGTAGGGACGTCCTGAGGTGCGGATTTCATAAGCCCCACTCTCACTTAGCCCAAAGGAGGATAGTGCTTCAGCACGCAGGGTTCCGGGCTCAAAGGGAATGTCCCAATAGAGTACGTTGGTGGCTGAGTCGAGTTGTGCCTTGCCACCCACTTCACGACCGTTTAAGGTCAGGCGGACATCGGGTTGGTTTGTGTAGCACACCACGCGCACCTGCTGACCCTCGCGATAGTTCCAAGTGTCGGTGGCATAGGTTGAGGCCCCGCTTCTGCCTCTACCGCGTTGGGCGTTGCGACCACCACGGTTGCTGATGGGGTATGTGCCGATGTAGACCACAGGTTCATCGCTCCAAAGCGAGGCTCGATACCAACCATTGGGCTTGCGTTGCGAAGCCAAGTCAATGAGCCCGGCTGACGAACCACGTGCTGGCCATGCGCCACTCTCGCCCAGGTAGTCGGCACCCGTCCAGAGGAACTGTCCGAAGATATGCTCGTTGTTCTTCACGGCCAACCATGAAGGATAGTCGTGGCGGTTTTCAGATCCATAGATGACACGTTTGGGATAGCGTTCGTGGTCCTCTTTATAGCGGCTTTCAGTGTAATTGTAACCCACAACGTCGATGGCCTCCGGGTATTCCGTCTGGTTCGACATGACAACTCCGGCCAATGCACCCGTTACGGCACGTGACTGGTCGATGCCCCTGACCACTGCCGATAGCCTCTTGGCTATCTTCCCGATGCGTTCGGCATTGGGTTGGTCGGGTTTGTATCCACCATACATGGGCTGTGTGAAATCTTTACCGTCGCCATCGAGGATGGGATGCGAGTAAGGATCGTTGGGATAGTCAACCTCATTGCCGATAGACCAGAGGAAAACCGACGGATGGTTGCGATCACGGCGTACCATATCAGCCACGTCGCGGTCGATCCATTCCTCGAAGAAGTCGAATGTACCCTCAAAGCCAGGCGTACCGCGGTTCCAACCCTCCAGCCACTTGCGCTTGGGGAACTCCCATTCGTCGCTGGCCTCGTCCATGACGAGGAAACCCAGTTCGTCGCAGAGGTCGTAAACCACAGGTGCTTGTGGGTTATGACTCATACGGATGGCGTTTACACCTATCTTCTTCAGTTCTTCCAGTCGGTGTTGCCATACTTCTGGCGGCACGACGGCTCCGAGCACGCCCGCATCGTGGTGCAGACAGACACCTTTCACTTTCATCCACTTGCCGTTCAGGGCAAAACCGTGGTTGGGATCGAACTGCAACGTGCGCAGTCCGGCACGCATCACAGAGCGGTCGAGAGGCTTATCGGGGTCGTTCCCAACGCCAAGTCGCGTCTCAATATTATATAAATAGGTGTCATTGAGGTCCCAACGATGTGGGTTCTTTACCGTAAGTGTGACCGTTTTCTTGCCCGGGCAGCCCATTGTGGTTGTTGTGCGTGCCACTTCCTTCCCTTCGGCATCGGTCAAGATGACCTCAGTGGGGATGCCCAATGCAGGCTTGCCTTCGGTTTCGATGTCGACCTCAACCGTTGCCTGCTGTTTCGTCATCTTTTTCAAACGGTAGGCAGAACCCCATTGTGCCAGATGCGTACTGGAAGCACGAACGAGCCACACGTCGCGGTAGATGCCAGAGCCCGTGTACCAGCGCGAGTCGGCATACTGCGAATGGTCGACGCGCACAGCCAGCACATTATCGCCTTCCTTGTTGATGTAAGGAGTCATGTCGTAGAGGAAAGAGGCATAGCCATTGGGGCGCTTGCCCAACAAATGACCGTTCAGATAGACCTCCGATCGGTTGTAGACACCTTCGAAGTAGATGAAATACCCACCCCCTTCCCCTCCCGAAGGGAGGGGCGTTTTGAAGTGTTTTCTATACCAGCCGATGCCACCGGGCAGATAGCCGGTGCAAGAGGCCAGCTGAGGCGACATGATACCCTCGACCGACCAGTCGTGAGGCAACGCCAGGCGGCGCCATTTTGTGTCGTCGAAGTCCGGTTGGCTTGCCGAAGAATTGTCGCCAAGCATGAATAGCCATTGGTCATTGAATCGTTCAGACTGTCCGAACGATACCTGCGCACGTGCCTGAAGCGTTGTCAGGACAAGGAGTGCGAGTAGAAATCTTTTCCAAGTCATAGTTGTCAGTAGTGTTGGGTAAGTGAAAAGAGGTGGCGACAGTGCCGCCACCTGCCGTGGATAGTTGGTTTATACGTAGACCTTTGCCTCCTGTCGGCCGCGCAGAACCTCCAGTGCGTTCATGGCGAGAGCCTCCATTTCGTCCTCGCCAGGATAGCAATAGACGGGTGCAAGGAAATCGATGCGGCGGCGCAGGTTAGTGATGATGTACTCCGAACGTGCCAGTCCGCCGGTGAGAAGTATGGCGTTGATGTCGCCACAGAGCACGGCTCCCTCGGCAACGATGTTCTTCGCTACATGATAGATCATGGCATCGACGATGACTTTGGCATGTTGGTCGCCCTCAGAGATGCGCTTTTCGATGGCTCGCATGTCGTTGCTTCCCAGGTGGGCCGTCAGTCCAGCCTGTCCGGCGACGCGCTTCAGGAGCTGAGCCTCGGTGTATTTGCCCGAGAAACACAGGCGTATAAGGTCGGCAGCGGGCAGACTTCCTGCACGCTCGGGCGAGAAAGGCCCTTCGCCGTCCAATGCGTTGTTGGCATCAACTGCCCTTCCGTGGTCGTGTGCAGCTATGGAAATGCCTCCTCCGAGGTGGCAGATGATGAGGTTCATGTCGTCGTAGCGGCGACCAATCTCACGTGCAAAGCGCTTGGCAATGGCACGTTGGTTCAGCGCATGCCAGATGCAAATACGGTTCATGAGCGGTGATCCGGAGATGCGGGCATAGTCGTTCAGCTCGTCGACCACACCGGGATCGGCAATGAATGAGCGGCAATCGGGGATGTCCCTTGCTATGTCGTAAGCGATGAGACAACCGAGGTTACAGGCGTGGTTGTGCATGGCGATACCGCTATGCGTGTCGTCGAGCATGGTCTGGTTGATTTCATAGGTGCCGCCGGCGATAGGTTTCACCAGTCCACCTCGCCCGATGACAGCATCGAACTGCAGTGGTATGTCGTTGCGTTTCAGTTCGTCGATGACGAGCTGTTTGCGGAACGGGAATTCGTAGATGACGTCTTCAAACTTGCTGAGTTCCTCTGCCGAGTGGCGGATGGTGCGCAGCAGAATGGGCTTCTCGTCGTCGTAGACGGCAATCTTCGTGGAAGTGGAGCCCGGGTTGATGGCTAAGATTTGCATGGTGATGATTTTGGAAGGTTAGGCTGCGAATGTGTTGCAGCAAACGGGGAAGATTTATTATTATTTTGTTTCGTTACTCATCATCGCGGCGAGTGCCAATGAGTTGAACTTACAGCGCTTTGAGTCGGCACGCGAGGGCAGAACGACAGGCACGATGGGGCCGACGAGCATGCCCGCTGTGTCGCTATGGAAGAAGGTGATGGCCTTGTAGAAGGCATTTCCTGCCTCGATGTCGGGGAAGACGATGGCGTCTGCCTTGCCTTCCAGGGGCGATTCGATGCCCTTGATGCGCAGGCTTTCAGGCGAAATGCTGGTCTTCAGGTCGAGCGGACCGTCGACAATGCAGCGTCCAAACTCGCCGTTTTTAGCCATTTCCTTGATCTCCAGATAACCCACAGTGAATGGGAAGTACTTCTCGTTCACCTTCTCTGTGCAGTGGTTCAGTGCGATACGCGGCTCGGCAATGCCCATGGCGTGGCAGAGATTACTGACGTAACGCACCTGTTCGATGCGCTGTTCGTGGGTGGGATAGGGGATGACAGCTGGGTCGGTGAAGAACAACAGCTTGTCGTATTCGGCCATCTTGGCTGCCGTGATGTGTGTGAGCACACGTCCACGGGGCAGGATGCCCTTCTCTTTGTTGAGCACTACGTGCAGCAGATTATCGGTATTGATGAGTCCTTTCATGAGTACGTCGACCTTGCCTTCATGCACCATTTCCACGGCACGACATGCAGCGGCATCGGCATCCTCAGCATCCTCGAAGAAGATGTGGTCGCTATACTGCATGATGTCAGCGTTCTGTTCAACGGCTTGCTGGCATCCAACGAAGATGGCGTCGATGAATCCAGCCTCAAGGGCATGCTGAACAGACACTTGTGAGTTGTGGTCGGCGGCCCAAACGATAGCCACGCGTTTGCGTTCACCTTGCTTTGCGAGGTGGGCAAGCATGTCTTCAAAACTCTTAATGGTTTCCATAATGTTGAATAGGTTTTATAGGTTATTATGACATTTTTCTGTTTCAGTGTTTCGCTTACTCAGGTTTTGGGTTAACGCAGATGGTAGAACGTCAGCCAATTGGTCGAGTAGTCGTGCGTCTTTGGGTGCATTTCATGGGCCACCCCAGCCGCATCGCGATACCAGGAGTAGTTCCACCCCTCGCCAGGCTGCAGGTAAAGGGCGTGGCGGACGTCGTAGTTGAGCAGGCAACGCACGAATGAGTCGATGTCCTGCAGGCTTCTGCTCTCAACAATGCATAGCCTTCCGTCCTTTTCGCATAGCGCACGGAAGCGGTTTCGACCGCCTATCTGCACCTGACAGGGCTTGCCACGGTAGACAAGCATGATCTGTGCGAACCCCATTCCGCCCTCATCGGCTGCCCGGGTGAGCGAGTCAGAAGTGGCAGAAGGTATGAATTGCCATCGCTGGTCATAGTAGACGAACAGTCCGGTATTGGCCTGGCAGCGGTAACCTTCGTGAAAGACGCCGCTTGCCACATGGTCGCCTGCGATATTGTTGTGACTGAAGAGCGAAGTCTCTTTGCCTGTGAAGGCAGCCGACAGGCACATCACCACGTTGGGATCGCTTACTCGTGGCATCTCGCCGCATGCCAGATCGATGTAGGTAAACAGCGGGTAGTAGACGTAGAGGCTTTGTGTGGTGTCGGTTTCCATGAGCAGTTGTTCGGTCTGCTCGTCGTTGCTGACCGCCACAGTTCTATTCTCGCATCCCACTACGGCTGCGAGGCAGAGAAGCCATATGAAAACTGTCCATTGTCTCATTGACACGGCAAAGATACGAAAAAATCCTTATAAAGTGTATGGAAAGTGACGAAAAAACATGACGAATTGTTCGATTACCAAAATATTTTCGTATCTTTGCCCTATATTTAACATTAAAACTAGATTCCTTATGAAGAAGAACTGTCACCTTTTTCTGCTGCTTGTGCTCATGTTGATGGGCACACCTGCCTGGGCAGCCAAGATTGAACGCCCGAAACTCGTGGTCGGCCTGGTGGTCGACCAGATGCGTTGGGACTATCTGTACTATTACTACGAGGACTTTGTCGATGGCGGATTGCGCCGTTTGGTTGACGAAGGTTTCGACTGTGCTAACACCATGATCAACTACGTACCTACGGTGACGGCCATTGGCCACACAAGTGTCTACACCGGATCGACACCTGCCGTGCATGGCATCTGTGGCAACGACTTCTACGATCACGCACGAAAGAGTTGGCAATACTGCTGTGGCGATCCGACCGTTGAGTCGGTGGGTAGCACGTCGAAAGCTGGAAAGATGTCGCCACGCAACATGCTTGGCAACACCATCGGCGACCAACTTCGCCTGTCGAACGACTTCCGTTCGCGCGTCTTCGGCGTGGCCCTGAAGGACCGTGCAGCCATTCTGCCTGCCGGACACTCGGCCAATGCAGCCTATTGGTACGACAAGTCGACCGGAGGATTTATCTCTTCAACCTACTATATGCAGGAACTCCCCAAGTGGGTGCAGGACTTCAACCGCAAGAATGCAGTCAGTCCCGATAAGGATCTGAAGTTGATGCCCGAGGGAGTGACCGCAACCTTCAAGATGGCTGAGGCCATTTTGGAGAACGAACGCCTGGGACAGGGCGACGTTACCGACATGCTCTGCGTCAGTATCTCGTCGACCGATGCCATAGCTCACCAGTATGGCACACGCGGCGAACAGACTATCGAGTGCTATAAGCAACTCGACCGCGACTTAGCCCACTTCCTTTCGGTGCTCGACAGTAAGTTTGGCCGCGGCAATTACCTGCTTTTCCTCACGGCAGACCATGGCGGTGCACATAATCCGAACTTCATGCGCGAGCACAAACTGCCTGCCGACGGGTGGAATGCATCGGGCACTGTGAAGGCTATCAATGAGCGTCTTGCTGCCAAATACGGTGTGGAGCGACTCGCAGTGGGCAACTATGGCGACTTCATCTTCCTGAACCACGCCCGTCTGGACAGTGCTGGCATCTCGCTGCAGGAGGCTAAGGACGAGGCCATTGCAGTGGCTATGCAGAACGAGAAGCTGCTCTACGTGGTCGATTGCGCCCATGCAGCCACGGCATCAGTGCCCCAGCTCATCCGCGAGCGCATCGTCAACGGTTATAACCGTATGCGTTCGGGCGACATTTACTGCCTGCCGCGTTCCCAAATGTTCTCGTGGGAGTTCGGCAAAGACTACATCGGCACCACCCATAGCGAGTGGAATCCCTACGATTCCCATATTCCCCTGACTTTCTTTGGCTGGCATATCCAGCACGGCGAGACATCGGTGCCCACGCGTATCGTTGACATAGCACCCACCGTTTGCGCCCTGCTCCACATCCAGATGCCTAACTCCTGCATTGGCGATGCCATCGTTCCCGTGGTCAATCAGCGCTAAGACGATTTTCAAAACATACAGCCCATCACCCAGCCTCGCTGCTGAGTGATGGGCTTTTTCGTGCTTTTACCCCTTAGACGCACTGCATTCACGCTTACGGACCTATGCCTTTTTGCCTGTAACTCAATGATTTCTATCCTATAACTCAATGCTTCCTAACATGAAAAGCACTGCTTTCCAAGGCGGGAAGCAGTGCTTTTGTACGTCCATAGGATTGCGATGCAGGTGGAATGTGTGTGCTACAGGCCTTCGGTAGCTAGTCCGCCTGTCGACGTTTCCTTATAGAGCGACGGCAAATCGTGGCCCGTTTTCTTCATGACGCGCACCACTCGATCGTAAGTGACGCGGTGACGCCCATCGCTGAAGGCTGCATAGAGCTGCGAATCGAGGGCACGTGTGGCGGCAAAAGCATTGCGCTCGATGCACGGAATCTGCACCAGACCGCACATAGGGTCGCACGTCATGCCCAGATGGTGCTCCAATCCCATCTCAGCAGCATACTCAATCTGTGCAGGTGAACCGCCAAACAGTTGGCAGGCAGCGGCCGATGCCATGGCACAAGCTACGCCAACCTCGCCCTGACAACCCACGTCGGCACCGGCAATGGAGGCGTTTTGCTTCGCCACATTGCCGATAAGTCCGGCCGTAGCCATAGCGTGGAGGATGCGTTCCTCGGAGAACATGTGGCCGCGCGACAAGTGATAGAGCACGGCAGGCAGCACTCCGCACGAGCCGCAGGTGGGCGCTGTGGCGATGATACCACCCGAAGCGTTCTCCTCGCTCACGGCCAGCGCATAGGCAAACACCATGCCTCGGCTCTGCAAGTGAGCCTTGTAGCCCGATGCTTTCACGTAGTATGTGGGTGCCTTGCGGGCCAATCCGAGCGGTCCGGGCAACACTCCTTCGTGGTTGAGGCCACGTTCAACGGCAGCCTGCATCACCTGCCACACCTCGCGCAGATAGTCCCAGATGTCGCTATCCTCGCATTTCTCCACGTATTCCCAGTAGCCTCGGCCGTAGCGTTCGCACCATTCCTGAATCTCACCGAGTGTCTGCATCTGGTAAATCTCGTCGCCTCCGTGGCCCAACGTGTCGTTTTCGCCCTCCGAAAGGGCACCTCCGCCCACGCTGAACACCGTCCACGGATCGCACGTACGCCCTTCTTTGTCGACGGCTTTGAACAGCATGCCGTTGGGATGGAAGGGCAATCGTTCCCGTGCATTCCATATAATGTTGACGGGACCCACGCTTGAGAGTCCTTCAATGATGGCTACGTCGGTCATGTGACCTTTGCCAGTGGCAGCCAATGAGCCATAGAGCGTCACCTCAAAGCTGTGTGCTTCAGGGTGCCGACTGGCGTATATCTGTGCCGCTTTCATAGGTCCCATCGTGTGCGACGATGACGGTCCTTTTCCAATCCTGAATATTTCCTTAAGAGACTTCATATGGATGTTTTTGGGGAAGTTAATGAAATGAAAGAAGTTAAAGAAGTTAAAGGACTATACTCTTTCTTATTGTTCGTCTTCTGAGATAGTTCAAACAGTAAAACTAATGTCCTTTAACTTCTTTAACTTCCTTAACTTCTTTAACTTCCCAAAACTACTACTTCTTCTTTGCCTTGGCTGCTTTCTTCCAAGCTGCGGCAAGAGCCTTGCGGGCTGCCTTTTCGCCCTTCTTGTCGAGGGTCTCATAATAGACCTTTCCACAGGCTTTCAGCTGTTCGGTGAATGCTTTGCCGGCGGCAGCAGTCTGCTCTTCGTCGGCAGGAGCAGCCCAAGCGTGGCGGTATCCCTTCACGTCGTTCCAGTGACCACGCGTGAAATCGGGCACTTCCACGGGCATATTGCCATTGTCCATCGACACGGAGCCAAGCTCGGCAAGGCAGCACCACTCGGCCAAGTCATAGACATCCATGTCAAGAGGCAGTCCGTTGCGCAGGCAATAGACGAAGCGCGAGTCCATGATGAAGTCCATTCCGCCATGGCCACCCACCTCTTTGGCTTCCTCGCCGTACTTTGTCACGATGGGCGACGTGTACTTTTCGAGCAGGGCCTTGGTGTCTTCCTCGCTCATATAGCTATGAGCCGACAGGTCCTCGTGGTTGGGTTTCACGCCGGCATCGTTCATGTTCTTGGCCGAAAGGGCATAGCCCTCGGTGGGATACTTGTTGGCAAAGCCCGTCGTTCCCGTCAGCTGGTACATACGGTTGTAGGGTTGCGGCGTCATGACGTTGTGGTGTATCTCGATGACCTTGCCGTTTTCGGTGGAGATAAGCGTTGTGGTGTGGTCGCCATTGCGGAACGGTTCGTCCACGCCAGTGCGGTCTTTCACCAGCTTACGGCCCACGAACGACTTCGTATCCATGGCCACGAGTGTCTTCATTCGGTCGCCACGGTGGATGTCGAGCACCTGTGCCACGGGGCCGAGGCCATGTGTGGCATAGACGTCGCCGCGGAATTTCTTGTTGTAGTCAAGTCGCCAGCCCAGCTTGTCGTTAGCGTCCTTCTTCCAATAGGCGTTCCAG
>JAEEGL011358541.1_pt1 | contig 29923 bp, 27 predicted proteins | sample 9134231 | NCBI WGS metagenome assembly JAEEGL01 (sample SAMN16246548, study PRJNA631951) | gut metagenome | biome: gut microbiome; feature: rumen; material: fiber-attached | host: Bos | place: Iran: Karaj | collected 2018-10 | reverse complement strand
ATCAACGAAGCAGGCGACCAGTACTACTATGTAACCATTAAGGAAACAGGTACTGTACAGATCGAGCGTAACGATAAAACATGGGGCGGCTGGGCAGTTGATGCAAAAGATGCTGACATTGCAGTAGGCGACAAAGTTACCATCGAATACGCTGCAGGCAAGATCACCGTTAAATTCAACGACACAGTAGTTAAAGAGTACACAGATGCTAATCCGCTTCCCGGAACAGGTTATGCATTCTGCGCTAAGGGTGTTTACACCTTCGCTATTCCGGAAGATGCAACTCCCGTTGAACCCGACAAGCCCACAGGAACAGCAGCAATCGTTGTTTCCATGGTAGCTCTCGTTTCTCTCGCAGCTGTTACAGTAGTTGCTAAGAAGAGACATTAATTCATCATCGGTTAACCGACTGAATTAAAGTTAAGTAAAAAGACCGCGAAAGCGGTCTTTTTATTTTGACCCTTCCACCACTTCGTGGTCCCCCTCCCCTCACGAGGGGAGGCTTGCTAGGAGTGATGAAGATATTTGAGTGCTATCCATTATCAGATTATTTACGGCAGAAATTCCGCAGCCAAGGAGGTGAGGCAGGTATCTGCCGAGGCAACTTCGGCGTTTGAGATGGTGCCTATCCTGAATCACTGGGGGATGCGCTTGGGCGTGACCCTTCCGGCGCGACGCGCCACCTCCCCTCACGAGGGGAGGCTTTGGCTGTCAATATATTCTGCCGTTGAAAACGGTAAGCCAAGGAGATGAAGACGTCAAGGCTTTGTCGAGACGTCGAAGAAACTTCGGCGTGAAAACATCGCAATATGATTTTGGAAAATATCGCATTGCGATTTTTCTGAGATGGTGCCTTTTCTGAGTCACTGGGGCTTGCGTTGGAGCATGACCCTTCCGCCGCAAAGCGGACCATCTCAATTAATTATGCCTCCCCTTTTAAGGGGAGGGGGACCACGGAGTGGTGGAAGGGTTCATTATCTGTGAACCTTCGATGCAGCTGACAGCGATTTTTCTATGATAATTTTATTTTCAATAAACAAAAAACAGCGGAAATGATCCGCTGTTTTTTATTCATATATCGGCTTTGATTTTTTATCAACGCAATCCGCCGTAATTATTACTTTTTTGACGTCGTTTCTTGACGGAACGTCGTACATAACGTCAAGCATTATGCCTTCCATTATTGCCCGCAGCCCTCTTGCGCCGGTCTTTCTCTCTACTGCAAGATCTGCGATTTTTTCCGCCGCCTCGTCCTCGATTACAAGTTCGACGTCATCCATCTTCAGAAGCGACTCGTATTGCTTTATCAAAGCGTTTTTCGGCTCTTTGAGGATTCTTACAAGCGCGTCTCTGTCGAGACTGTCAAGCGCTACGATTACCGGAAGTCTTCCCACAAGTTCAGGAATAAGCCCGAATTTTACTACGTCGTGAGCGATGACCTCAGACAGATAATTCTTTTCTTCGATGTCCTTTTTGGTAAGAACGTCTCCTCCGAATCCTATTGAAGATTTAACGGTAACTCTTGATTTTACGATTTCTTCTAGCCCGTCGAACGCGCCTCCGCAAATAAAGAGTATATTTGAAGTATCGATCTGTATGAATTCCTGATTTGGATGCTTTCTTCCTCCCTGAGGCGGAACGTTGGCTACTGTTCCTTCAAGGATCTTCAGAAGCGCCTGCTGTACTCCTTCGCCGGAAACGTCGCGTGTTATCGAACGGTTTTCGCTTTTTCTGCCGATTTTGTCGATTTCGTCGATGTAGATAATACCGATCTGCGCTCTTTTTACGTCGAAATCGGCGGCTTGTATAAGCCTCAGAAGAATGTTTTCAACGTCTTCGCCAACGTATCCGGCTTCAGTAAGAGTCGTCGCGTCGGCAATAGCAAACGGAACGTTCAGGATCTTTGCAAGATTTTGAGCGAGAAACGTTTTTCCGACTCCGGTAGGTCCGAGGAGCAGGACGTTTGATTTTTGTATTTCTGTTTCGTCATCGCTTTTTCCGTTTAATTTCAATATCCTTTTATAATGGTTGTATACTGCTACGGAAAGAGTTCTTTTCGCCGCTTCCTGGCCTATTACGTAACTGTCAAGCTTTGCTTTTATCTCCGAAGGCTTCGGAAGTTCGCTGAAATCGGGAAGCTTCGGGGAAGTATTTGCCTCTTCATCCGCGCGGTCGTTTATTATATCGTAGCAGAGATTAACGCACTCGTCGCATATCGCCGCGCCGCTGTGAGAGGGAATAATGAAGTTTACCTGTTTTTCAGTTCTTCCGCAGAACGAACAGCGGAGCTGATTTTTGTCATTTGCCATTTTAAGGTCTCTTTTCGATTACTTTATCGATTATTCCGTAGGCTTCGGCTTCTGCAGCTGTCATAAAGTTGTCACGCTCTGTGTCTGCCGTAACCTGCTCGATGGTTTTGCCTGTGTTTTTAGCAAGTATTTCGTTTAGTTTTTCTTTTGTTTTAAGGAGCTGCTCTGCATGGATCTTGATATCGGTTGCCTGACCCTGCATACCTCCTACAAGCGGCTGATGGATCATTATTTCTGAATTAGGCAGAGCAAAGCGCTTTCCTTTTGCGCCGCTTGAAAGAAGAAAAGCTCCCATGCTTGCAGCAAGTCCTACGCAGATCGTTGAGACGTCGCATTTGATAAAATTCATAGTGTCATAGATTGCGAGTCCGGCGGAAACCGATCCTCCGGGGCTGTTAATATAAAGCGAAATATCTTTTTCCGGGTCCTGGGCTTCAAGGAAGAGAAGCTGAGCGACTACAAGGGAAGCAGTTACGTCGTTTACTTCGTCTGAAAGGAAAATGATTCTGTCGTTGAGAAGGCGGGAAAAAATATCGTATGCTCTCTCTCCGCCTGATGTTTTTTCAATAACTGTCGGTACTAATGCCATTGTTGACCTCCTATTTTGTAAGTTTAAGAATAAAGACACATCGGAGATTCCGATGTGTCCTGCTTGATTATTCTGCGGAATCCTCTGCTTTTTCGGTTTCTTCTTTTGCGGGTTCTTCCTCTGTGGGAACAGCCTTTTCCGAGCAGAGCTTAAGCGCTTTGTCAGCTGCAAGATCAGCTTTGATGTCGTCAACGTTTACAAGTTCTCTTACTCTGTCGATTTCCATTGAGTACGTTTCTGAGAGACGTTTGATTTCGTTTTCGGCTTCTTCATCCGTAACTTCAATATTTTCAAGTTTGGTAATAGTTTCAAGCGCGAGTCTGAGTTTTACCTGTTTCTCTGCCTGAGGACGCATACGCTCGCGCATCTGATCGAGCGTGATTCCCATATACTTGATATAATCGGAGAGTTTGAGACCCTGCTGCTGGAGTCTTGCGTCAAAATCGCGTACCTGATTTTCTGTTTCATTTACAAACATTACTTCAGGAATGTCGCAAACGAGTTTTTCACAGAGTGCGTCGACAACCTGACCGGTAACTTCGTTTTCTGCGCGGTTCTGCGCGGATTTTTCAAGATTGGCTCTTACGTCTGCTTTATATTCTTCAAATGTTTCGAAATCTGAAACGTCTTTTGCAAATTCGTCATCGGGCTCGGGAAGAATGTGTTCCTTGATGCTGTTGATCTTTACTTTGAATACAGCGGGAGCGCCTGCGAGTTCGGGTGCCTGATATCCTTCCGGGAAGGTTACGTTGATTTCGAATTCTTCACCTGCTGAATGACCGACGAGCTGATCTTCAAATCCGGGAATAAAGGTGTTTGATCCGAGTTTGAGGTCGTAATCTTCGCCTTTTCCGCCGGCAAATGCCACGCCGTCTTTGAAGCCTTCGTAATTGATATTGCAGGTGTCGCCTGTCTGAGCAGGACGGCCTTCAACGTCTGTTTCTCTCGCGTTGCGTTCGCGGATACGGTTGATTTCCGCGTCTACCTGTTCGTCGGTAACTTCTTCAACCTTTTTCTTCACGGGGATTCCGATGTAATCGGAAATCTCGCCTTCCGGTTTAGTATATACTTTTGCGGTAAACTTAACTCCTGTTTCGATATCGGCTTCGGCTACGTCGTATTCCGGTGCGGAAACTACGTTGAGTCCTGACTCTTTAAGAGCGCTTTCATAGCAGGGAGGTACGAGTTTTTCGAGAGCGTCTTCATAGAAAACGCCTTTTCCGTACATTCTCTCGATTATTGCGCGGGGAGCTTTTCCTTTACGGAAACCAGGTACCTGAATGTTGCCTTTCTTTTTATTAAATGCTTCACTGACTGCCGAAGCAAACTCCTCTGCGGTTATCTCACATTCGAGAACTGCAACGTTTTTTTCGGGAGTCGTTACGTTTTTTAAACCCATTTGATTTTTCCTCCGAGTGTTTTATCATTTTTCACATACTTGTCTATTTTACGCAAAATAGCATGCTTTGTCAATAGAAAATACGAAAATATATTATTTTTAATTATATTATTATTCTCTCTATATTGTTTCGGGAGTCTGCGAATGACTTATAAGCAGAGGCTTGAAATCAAGATAATCTGCTGAAGTAAGAGTGAATTCTATGCCTTCAAATCTGAACGTTTCAGGTATTTTATATATCCCGTGGATGTGTCCGAAATAGCAGCGTTTAATATCATATTCGTGAAGGATTTCGATAAATTCGTTGCAGATATAATCGTTGAAAACAGGCGGGAAGTGAAATACGCATATTTTTTCGCCTTCATTTTTTGAAGCCTCTTCAAGAGAAAGTCTGAGTCTGATGCATTCCCGGCTGACAATCTTTTTATATTCTGCGTCACGCGGAGCGTTTGTCGTATCGTTGTACCATCCTCTGGAACCGCAGATCACGAAACCCTCGACGGATATAGAATTGTTCTGAAGTATCGAAATATTATCTATTCCGTTTTCTTTGAAGAATTTGTTTATTTTTGTGAGAGTCGACCACCAGTAATCGTGATTGCCCTTGAGAAAAATCTTTTTACCTGGGAGAGAAGAGATAAGCTTAAGATCTTCCGCGGCTTCTTCAAGATTAATCCCCCATGAAATGTCTCCGCCGACTATGACGGTATCGTTTTCAGATATTGTCTCATACCAGTTGTAAACTGTTTTTTCTTTGTGATTTTTCCATCTGCTGTCGAAAATATCCATAGGTTTGGGCTTGCTCTCAGATAAATGGAGGTCGGATAAAATATACAGAGCCATATTGCTCTCCGTTTAATGATTTTTAGTGAATGCTGATTTGTAGTATTTGAACCTTAGGCAGACCAGACCGCATTCTTCGGAGTAATAAATCTCCAGTACGTCAAATCTCATTTTACAGTTGGTTTTTCCTGTTCTTCTGACGTATTCTTCTGCGGCATAAATCAGATTGTCCATTTTTGCGTCGTTGACCGCTGCAGAAGGTCTGCCGTATTTCTTTGTGTTTGATTCTTTTCTTGATTTTACTTCGATGAAAGCAATAGTGCCGTTATCGTCGCCTATAATATCTATTTCTCCGCCCTTGACGGTATAATTTCTTTCAACGGTTGCAATACCTTGTTCTTCAAGCCATTTGCACGCGGCGGACTCAAAACACCTTCCGATGCTTACGTGATCTTCCGCAATCATTTTTTGCCGTCCTTATTCAAAAAGCCCATAAAACTGAGCCTGTGGACAGGAGAAACGCCGTATTCGCGGATTTTTGCCATATGAAGCGCCGTACCGTATCCTTTATGCTTCGCAAATTCATATTCGGGGTACATCCTGTCCATTTCGAGACAATATCTGTCACGGCTGACTTTGGCAAGTATAGACGCTGCTGCAACCGACATTGACAGAGAATCCCCTTTTATAAGCGTTCTTACTGCAACGTCAAAGCCTCTTGCGACGTTGCCGTCAACAAGAACGAAATCCGGTTTCGGATTTAGCATGTCTATCGCTCTTCTCATTGCGGTCTGAGAAGCGTTCAGAATATTCATTCTGTCGATTTCTTCGACAGAAGCAGATGCTATTGCAAAAGAAATTGCATCTTTGCATATGACGTCGAACAGTTTTTCACGCTTTTTTTCAGTCAGTTTTTTTGAATCGTCTAGACCCTCAATAACAAGTCCTTCAGGAAGAATTACCGCCGCAGCGTAAACAGGACCTGCAAGAGGCCCGCGGCCGGCTTCGTCGGTTCCGGCAATAATCTTGTATCCGAGTTTTGAAGCCTCGTTTTCATAACTGTAATCAGGCATTTTCTTCCTCCGTTTGCGGCCTTTCAAGGGATATCCTTCCTATTTTGCCCGACCTGAAGTCGTCTAAAAGTGCCTTTGCGGTTCTTTCGTAGTTTATTTCACCGCCGCTTACGAGAAATCCGCGTTTTTTTCCGACAAGCTCGAATACTTCCCAGTCTTCGAGGTCTTCAACTTCGCGGGGGTCGATTTTATATCTTGAGAAGAACAAATCAGGCGCTATATTTCTGAGTTTTCTGCAAAGAGCGATTGCGATTTCGTCAGTATTTAATACCTGATCTTTTATAGCTCCGGTTATGGAAAGATTTTCTCCGACGTTTCTGTCTTCGAATTTCGGCCATAATACTCCCGGCATGTCGAGAAGTTCGACTGAATGCGGAGTTACGATCCACTGCTTTTCGAGTGTAACGCCTGGTCGGTCTTCCACCTTCGCCTTTTTTGCGCCGGCATATTTATTTATGAAAGAGGACTTACCTACGTTAGGAATGCCTGCAACCATTGCTCTGAGGGGTTTTCCTTGCATTCCCTTGGCTTTGTTTTTTTCTATCTTCTCAGCCATAAGTTTTTTTATCGCAGGTTCTATTTCGTTTATTCCTGTCCCGTCGATAAAATCGCACAGAATGCATACAAATCCTTTTTTATAATAGTACTCTGACCATTCGCAGGAAACTGACGGATCTGCGAGAGTCGCTTTTGACATCAGTATTATTCTTGGTTTGTCTTTGCATATCGTGTCGATTTCCGGATTTTTTGATGAGAAAGGAATTCTGGCATCGAGAATTTCAAAAACAAAATCGACAGAGGAGAGCAATTCTTTCATCATTCTCCTTGTTTTTGCCATATGTCCGGGGAACCATTGAATTATATCTGACGGCATAATTACCTCGCTTTTAATTTGCTTTTCCGAATCTGTTGAAAGGAAGAACTCTGAGAACTACCTTGCCGATGACATATCTCTCATCTATGAAACCGAACGACCTGCTGTCTTTTGAATAATACCTGTTGTCTCCGAGTACGAAAACGCATCCTTCGGGAACAGTTCCTTCCCAGCAGTTGTTTGAATCCGTGATTAACTTCTGCGGTGAGAGCGGTTTGCCTTGCAGATAATTTATATAAGGCTCGTCAAGTTCGTTTCCGTTTACGTAAACCTTCCACGTAGTGAAATCCATTTTAATTTTGTCTCCTGAAGTTCCGATAATTCTTTTTACTATCGGCTCAGTAGGCTGAGTGGGTTCCTGGATGACAACTATATCTCCTTTAGTCGGTTTATAAAATACGTTTGATACGACCAGAACGTCGTATCCTTTTGTGACGGTATATTCTGTCTTGATTTCAGATTTTCCGATAAGGGTAGGGTACATTGAAGAGCCCCATACAGGTGAATGCCTTAAAGCAAACGTGAGTATAAGGATTACGCATACCATTGCGCACGCGAAGAGCTCGATCCAGTCGAATATTGCGACTGCTGCCTTTGACGGAGTGCCATTTTCATTTTTTTGTTTTTTTGTATCAGTGTTTTCAACAAGTATATTCATTAATTCGGTTCCTTTTATTATATCGCCGCAATCGGCATATTCTGAAAATGCGGTTTTATTTTCATACTGTTCATCTGACTTGAAAATAAGATAGGGAATGGGTGAAACCGTATGTACTCTGGCGTTGCAGGGAGTAGAAACGTTTGAAAGAATCATTATTCTGTAATCGTCTCCCGATTCGGAAAGATATTCGTAAATCGGAGAAACTATCTCTTTGTCTACTCTTTCAATTACTTCTGACTTCTTTTTCGGATTACCGTGATGGCCGCATTCATCTGTAGCCTCGATATGAACGCATACAAAATCAGTTCCGGCTTTGAATTGTTTTATAGCTGCGTCGGCTTTTGCTGAAAAATCAGAAACAAGATTTCCTGTTGCTCCTTTGACGGAAGGAGCGCTCATTCCGGCAGAGATGCCTATTCCTTTTATAAGATTGTCCGCAGCGATTATTGACCCGCTGATACCGAATTTGTTTTCAAAAGAAGGTAGTTTTTTTACTGCTCCTCCTGACCAGATCCATAATGCGTTTGCGGGCCTTAATCCTTTTTCTTTCCTTGAAATATTGATCGGATGATTTTTCAGAAGTTCATAGCATTTCGAAAGAACAAAAATAATATCAAAGTCATATTTTCCTATGTAAGACGGGGAAAGGTATCTTCCGACTTCTGATCCCGTTATATCGTGAGGCGAAGGGAAATCAACTGTAACGTCGCTGTTGGATATTTTAAATATTCCTCTGAATCCGTTGCTTGGCCAGAAACTTATGCCGCTGACGTTTATTTTTGTGTTCAGAAAATTAAACAGTTCTGTTGATTCCTCAGTAGTTATTTCACCGGCGGAGTAGTCGATTATTTTTTGCTCTGAAAAAACTTCGCTTTTTTCCGTTACGGTTACAAGACTGCATCTGTAAGCAATATCGTTGACGGTCATAGGAACGCCTGCTCCTATAGCTTCATACGGACCTACTTTATATGAGTCGTCAGGAATATAAGACAGAACTGACAAATCAGCTGCAACGCTGGTAGGCTCGGTCAATTCCGGTATAGTCTGAGCGATTCCTACGCGGGAATGCTCTGCAAGTCTTTTTATAGTTACCGTATCTGCTGCTTCAAGCGGGGTCTTATTATTTAAAGAAGGATATCTTACGTCAGACATTCCTTCCGGGATTATCATACAGTATTTCATAGTTTTTCCTTGAAATAATTATTCATATTATTATATCACAAAGCGATTGTAAAGTAAATATTGTTAATAATTTATTTAAAAATAAAAAGCCGTGTCGAAACGGCTTTTTTGTTATTATTATCCACGGCTTGCCTTGAGTGTCAGAAGAGCTTCATGCAGTTCCGGCGCTGCTTTGCCGGTCCTGAGCAAATTGCCTTTTGTGTCGGTAAAACACGTCTCTGAGTGACCGATAAAAACTGTGTTTCCTCTGCATGTCATAACGTATTCCAGTTTCAGAATAATCCCGTTATATTCTTTTACAGATACTTCTGTTTCCACTTCATCCATGAAGGTGGTTCCTTTTTTAAATTTGCAATCGATTCCTACGACCGGGGAAATCAGTCCCTCCTCTTCGAATTTTTCATAAGGAAATCCTATTTTAATGAAGAAATCCGTTCTTGCTTCTTCCATCCACCTTACGTAGTTTGAATGATGTGTAACTCCCATTCTGTCTGTTTCATAATATTGAACTGTATGTTTATATTTTTCCATTTTTTGCTCCTTTCGATGAAAGAATCGACTCAAGATAACTCAAGATATTGAAAAAAGCAGGATTGCTACTTTTAATGAAATAGCAACCCTGCTCTGGCGGAGAAGAAGAGATTCGAACTCTTGAAACGCTTTTGACGTTTACGCGATTTCCAGTCGCGCGCCCTCGACCAACTAGGCGACTTCTCCGTGATGCTGCGGTTTTGTAAACCGGCGTCTTTTTCTCCCAATTGCTCTCGGCGGATATTCTATCATATACTTTATTTTTTGTCAAGTGTTTTTTTGTATTTGTCTTCTCTATGTTGACTTCTTTTTTGAGATTTGATATTATGTAAATACTAGTAAAAATTTGAGGATAGTTATATGCTTACTAAGAAAAACCCTGTTCTGACAGGCTTTCATCCGGACCCTTCCATCTGCAGAGTCGGAGAAGATTATTTTATTGCGACTTCAACTTTTCAATGGTTTCCCGGCGTTGAACTTTATCATTCGCGTGATCTTGTAAACTGGGAATCTCTTCCTTCTCCGCTCAACAGAGTTTCTCAGCTTGATATGGCTGGCAATCCGAACTCAGGAGGAGTTTGGGCTCCTTGCCTTTCTTACAGCGAAGGACTCTTTTATCTTATTTATACGAATGTAAAGAATTTCCACGGTATTTTTAAAGATACACACAACTATCTTGTCACTACCGATGATATTTACAGCGGTAACTGGAGCGAACCTGTTTATCTGAATTCGAGCGGTTTCGATCCGTCTTTATTTCATGATGACAACGGAAAAAAATATTTGGTTAACATGAGATGGGACCCAAGAATGGAGAACCACGCTTTTTCAGGGATTCTTCTTCAGGAATATTCGGAAAAGGAAAAAAGACTTGTAGGTCCTGTCGTTAATATCTTTAAAGGAACTGAAATCGGTGCAACGGAAGCCCCGCATCTGTATAAAAAAGACGGATATTATTATCTTATGGTTGCCGAAGGCGGAACAATGTACTGGCACGGAGTTCGACTCGCAAGGTCGAAAGATTTGTTCGGCCCGTATGAAGCAGACCCTATCCCCTTGCTAACTGTAAGAGACAGACCGGATTATTATCTTCAGAGGACCGGTCACGCTTCTCTAATAAACACTATGAATGGGGCGTGGTACGTTGCGTATCTTTGCGGAAGACCTGTAGGAGAGAAAAGAAGATGCATTCTCGGACGAGAGACCTGTATTTCTGAAGTTGTCTGGAAGGACGGATGGCTGAGGTTGAAAAATTTCGATACCGCTCCGCCTCTTGAATACAGTTCTGACCTTCCGGAACATAAATATGAAAAGCAAGATAGTACGGTTCATTTTGATAATGATAAGTTGCCTGACGGATTCAAGACACTCCGCGTTCCTTTCGATGAAAAAATCGGTTCTTTGACACAAAGAAAAGGATTCCTTCGTCTTTACGGAAGAGAGTCCGTAACTTCATGGAATCGACAGGCTCTCGTCGGAAGAAGACTTCAGCATTTCAGAACCGTTTCAACTGTTAAAATGGAATTCAGCCCTGTTGATTTTCAGCAGACTGCCGGGCTGGAAGTAATTTACGATACTTACAATTTCTATTATCTTTATATGTCAAAGGATGAACAAAAAGGTAACGTTCTTCGTATAATTGTCAGAGATAACCTTAAATTCACAAATCCTCTTATGACTGGAGTTTCTATCGGAGATTCCACTGCAGTGTGGCTGCGTGTTGAAATCGATCACCTGTTTCTTCAATTTAAATATTCTCTCAACGGGGAAGAATTTATCGATATCGGAGAAAAAATGGATTGTTCTGACCTTTCAGACGAAGCGTATTTTGATATTGGTCACGAAGGACATACAGGAACGTTTATCGCTATGTCCTGCCAGGATCTTTCGTGCGGAGAAAGTGAGAATCGCTGCCACGCTGATTTTGAATCATTCACTTATGAAGTTTTGTAGAATACTGTAAAATATAATAAATTGCAGGTTAACTTTGAAAACGCTTCAATAAAAACATAACTTTTTAAACTTTTTTCCTTTTTCCTATTGCAATTTGTAAAACGATATGATATAATGACAACCGCGCGTAAATGCGCGACGAAGGGCGGTCCTCTGCGAGGCTCGACATGAACGCCCGGGATTTCCAATAAGGAGGAAGCCGAAATGGATATGATCAAGGCTTTTACAAATGAGCAGCTTAAGGAAGAAATTCCTGCTTTCGGAATCGGTGATACCGTTAGAGTTCACAAGAAGATAGTGGAAGTTTCTGCCGACGGAAAGAAGAGAGAAAGAATTCAGATTTTTGAGGGTACTGTAATTGCAAGAAAGGGCGGCGGTATTTCCGAGACCTTTACTGTAAGAAGAGTAGCCTACGGTTGCGGTGTTGAAAAAACTTTCCCTCTGCATTCACCTAACGTTGCGAAAGTTGAGCTTGTTCGTGCCGGTAAAGTTCGCCGTGCAAAACTGTTCTATCTCCGTGACAGACAGGGTAAGAGTGCAAAGGTTAAGGAAAAAGTTTAAACCGCACTCACAGTTCTCGTTTTATTTTTAGTTTTTAAGAAAGAGGTGTGAAATAATGAAATCCGGAATTCATCCCGATTATAAGGAATGCACAGTCAGATGTGCTTGCGGAGCCGAGTATAAGACCCGCTCTACAAAAGGCGATATGACGGTTGAAATTTGTTCAAAATGCCATCCGTTCTTCACCGGCAAGCAGAAATTTGTAGATGCTGGCGGACGTGTTGATAAATTCAAAAAACGTCTTGCAGGCAAGGGTAACTGATAAGAATCGGATATCGGGCGAGCGCATTGATTGCGCTTCGCCCGTCTTCTTTTATAAATTGATTTTGAGGTTATATGAACAATAATATATTAAAATCCGATAATATTAATCATCAGAAAACCGTTTTGGTTTCTGTCTTTTCAAAAAACGATGATGAACACGAAAAGGCCGTTTCTCTTGATGAGCTTGAACGATTGCTTGATACTGCCGGGGGAGAACTTTTTACTACGGTAACTCAGCAGCTTCCGTCTGTAAACCCTGCGACCTGCATTGGAAAAGGCAAACTGACCGAACTCGGTAATCTCTGCCGTGATTATAACATATCTCTGGTTGTATTTGACTGCGAGCTTTCTCCCGCCCAGATAAAGAATATTGAGGACGGCATTGAGGAATGTTACTCGGACTGTGAAGAAGACCCTCCGAGAGTAATTGACCGTTCAATGTTGATTTTGGATATATTTGCCCTTCACGCAACTTCCGGCGAGGGAAAACTTCAGGTTGAACTCGCACAGTTAAAATATACTATTCCGAGACTCATTGGACGAGGATCGGAGATGTCCAGACTGGGTGGCGGTATCGGGACGAGAGGACCCGGTGAATCAAAACTCGAAACTGACAGGCGTCACGTTCAGAGAAGGATTACTGCTTTACAGGAACAGATTGAGGAACTTTCAAAAAACCGCATGGTTCAAAGATCGAGGCGCGACAGATCCGGCATGAAGAAAATAGCGATTGTCGGATATACTAATGCGGGTAAATCAACGCTTCTTAACAGATTAACCGATGCAAATATTCTTGCTGAGGACAAACTGTTTGCAACACTTGATCCTACGACCAGAAGTCTAAAGCTTCCAAGTGGGAGAGAAATTCTACTGACCGACACCGTCGGATTTATAAGAAACCTCCCGACTCACTTGATATCCGCTTTCAGATCGACGCTTGAAGAAGTCAAGTATTCGGATGCAGTCTTGATTGTGATCGATGCTTCAGACAGCGAAGCAGAAAGCCAGCTCGAAGTAACGGAAAAACTTTTGTTTGAACTTGGTGCGTCTTCTGTTCCGAGAATATACGCTTTTAACAAATGTGACGTTGCCAAAAACGTCACTTCCGGTTTGCTTTTGAGCACTCTTAACGGGCCTTCCGTTGCGATTTCCGCTCTTGACGGACGGGGAATTGATGAGCTTGTGGCAGAGTTTGAAAAAGTTGCGCTCGGCGGTAAAATGCTTGTGAAAATGCGTATTCCTCTTGCCGAGCAGGGAATACTGTCAAAACTGTATAATCTTGTTTCAGTAGAGAACGTTGAATACGGCGATGAGTTCGTAGAAGTTATAGCGGTTGCAGACGCAAAAGCGCTCGGTCAGCTGAAAAAATACATTGACGGTCAACAACAGTAATATTATATGACGTTCATGGAATCAAACGGTATGGAAGATAAATATATAACTATCGGAAAATACGGCAAAGGCGAATATTCTGAAAAAAGAAGTGAATTCATCGGCGAGGCTGCCCACGTTGAAACTGAAAAAGATGCACTGGACTTTCTGTCTTCGATAAAGAAAAAGTATCCGGATGCAAGACATCACGTTTATGCTTATATGTTGAAGCACAATAATCTTATGCGTTTCAGCGATGACGGTGAACCTCAGGGAACAGGAGGAATTCCCGTTCTTGACGTTATCAGAAAAACAGGATTTACCGATGCGGTCATTGTCGTAACGAGATATTTCGGAGGTATTCTCCTGGGAACAGGCGGACTTGTTCACGCTTATACTACCGCTGCCAAACTGGCAGCTGAAGATGCGGGAATAAAAGAACTGATTCCTTTTTCAGAACTTCGCTTTGAAATCGATTATTCTTTCTGGCAGAAAATGCAGTATGAGATCAAAAAGTCGGATGTAAAACTTGATTCTGTCGAATACGGAGAAAAAGTTATTGCTATTATAGCACTGCCGTCTGTGAACGCCGGTTCTTTTACTGATAAGATTTCGGAAATGTCCGCTGGTAAAATTCAAGCCGAATTTATTCGTAACAGGTACGACAGCCTGAATTGATTTATATTTAAAGCCCTGAAAAGGGTTTTTAATGTTTTTTGCGTATATTATATATGCGAATACTTTGAAAGGAGGAGATTATGCCGCTTATTACTCAAGCAGTTATTGAAGAAATAAAAAATAGATGCGATATAGTTGAGTTTATTTCAACTTACGTTAATCTTAAACGCGCGGGTTCAAATTACGTCGGACTTTGTCCTTTTCATTCGGAAAAAACTCCTTCTTTTACGGTTTTTCCTGACACTCAGAACTTTTATTGTTTCGGTTGCGGCGCTGGAGGAGATTTAATCAATTTTGTTAGAAAAATAGAGAATCTTGATTACGTATCCTCTGTTGAACTTCTTGCTAAGCGCGCGGGTATTACAATTAAGGCTTCAGAAGAAGAGGCTATTGCGGCAAGAAAACGTCAGCGGACCCTCGAAATGAATACTGTTGCTGCCAAGTATTATAATCACGTACTTCTGAATACCGATGAGGGGAAACCCGGCCTCCAGTATCTCCTTTCGAGAAAGCTTACAATACCGCTTATTCGTCATTTCGGACTGGGTTTTGCTCCCGCAAATTCAAAAGAGCTTATTAATATCCTTCGTTCGAAAGGTTATTCGACCGGAGAAATGACGGAATCTTATCTTGCCAAAGTGTCGGCTAACGGAAACGTTTATCCGTTGTTTAATAACAGAGTTATTTTTCCTATAATATCTACGTCCGGAAACGTAGTTGCTTTCGGCGGAAGAGTTATGGACGATTCCAAGCCGAAATATCTTAACAGTTCAGATACTCCGGCCTTTAAAAAGAGCAAAAACCTCTTTGCGCTTAACTTTGCGAGAAAAACAGGATCAGAAAGAATGATCCTATGTGAAGGCTATATGGATGTTATATCTCTTCACGGCGCTGGATTCTCAAATGCGGTTGCAACTCTGGGAACAGCTATAACTCCCGATCAGGCACGTATTTTCAGCAAATATACAAAAAACGTGGTTATTTGTTACGATTCTGACGAGGCAGGTCAAAGGGCTGCAGATAAAGCTTTTACTCTTTTGGGCGAAGCAGGGGTAGAATGCAAAATACTTGCTGTACAAAACGCAAAAGATCCTGACGAATATATAACGAAAAACGGTCCTTCTGCTTTTAAGAATTTGCTTGAGGGCAGTTTGAGCGAATACGATTACAAATTTGAAAAGATCCTTTCAAAATATGATCTTTCCAATAGCGAAAATAAAATACAAGCACTTGACGAAGTCGAGCTTTTGCTTGCCTCATCTTATTCTTCCGCAAGAAGAGACGTTTATATCTCCGATGCGGCGAAGAAATTCGACGTAAAGCCCGAATCAATAAAAAGCGACGTAGATATGCTTATTAGACGCCGGCAAAAGGCTGAAAAGAATGAAGAGAAAAAGCAGTTGCTGGTAAAGACTTCAGGATACGGAGACAGGATCAATCCCGATACCGCTAAAAATCTGCGTGCAGTAAGAGCAGAAGAAGCAATGCTCGGAATTATTCTTATTCATCCTGAATATCTTGAAGAACTCGAAAAAAACGGCAATCTGCCTACTCCCGATGAATTTTTCTCGGGGTTCGGCAGAAAAGTATACAATGCGATCCTGGATATTTATCATAACAGCGTATTTGAAGAATCAATGCTTGGAGAATATCTTTCTTCAGATGAATATGACAGAATAATAGGATATAAAACGTCCAGAAAAATGCTTACTGACAACTCTGTTGAAGTGTTCGCTCAGTGCAGAAAAACTTTAAACGAGGCGTCCGAACGTCCCGGTTTATCTTTAAGAGAACTGGTGGAAAAAAAGAGAAAAGAATTATCAGACAGTATAAATAACGGAGGAAAAACATGAAAAGAGACTATGACGGCGAAGAAACGTTTGAGCTTTCGAAAATCGATGAATTGAATAAGGAAGCTATCATTAATTTCGGAAAGCTTGATTCACTTGAGGATACCGACGGAGAAGATCTTGATACCGATCTCTTCCTGGACGGCAAAGATCTTGATGATGACGAAATCGACGATCTTATAAAGAAAAGCGAGAGTGACGATCTCGTTGCACAGACAGGAACTGAATTTACCGATGATTTTGAAAGCATTCTGAGTCAGGATGGCCTGTCGATTGACGATCCGGTCAGACTTTACTTGAAGGAGATAGGAAAAATACCGCTTTTAAGTATTGATGAAGAAAACGACCTCGGAAAGAGAATTTACGAAGGACAGAAATCGACCGAGCTTCTTGCGGAACTTGAGTCTGAACCGGAAGCAGCTGCAGATACGGATTATATTACCGATTTGAAGCGCGCGGTGAAAGCCGGTCTTCGCGCTGAGGACAGACTTGTTGAGTCTAACCTTCGTCTTGTTGTCAGCATTGCGAAAAGACATTCCGGAAAAGGATTGCCTTTCCTTGATCTTATTCAGGAAGGAAATCTCGGACTTCTCAAGGCAGTGAAAAAGTTCGATTACAGAAAAGGATATAAATTTTCAACGTATGCGACCTGGTGGATAAGACAGTCCATCACAAGAGCAGTTGCCGATCAGGCGAGAACAATACGTATTCCGGTGCATATGGTTGAAACTATACACCGTCTCTCGAATGCTTCGAGAAAGCTGAATCAGGAACTTGGCCGTGAACCGACCGCAAACGAACTTGCTGAAGAGTTGAAAATGACTCCTGAAAAGGTAAGGGAAGTAATGCGTATTGCAATGGATCCCGTTTCCCTTGAAACTCCTATCGGAGAAGAAGAAGATTCTCATCTTGGAGATTTTATTCAGGATGACAGTTCTATGACTCCTTCTGAACTTGTTGACAGTCAGATCCTTCGGGAAGAACTTCTGAAAGTTATACATCAGCTCAGCCAAAGAGAAGAAAAAGTCCTTACGTTGAGATACGGACTTGCTGACTGCAGGATTCATACACTTGAGGAAGTCGGTGCTGAACTCAATATTACAAGAGAGCGTGTTCGTCAGATAGAAGCAAAAGCATTGAGAAAAATCAAGGGCCTTCTTGCTTCCAAGAAAAAAACTTTTGCTGATTTTTACGGCTGATTTTTGTACGTGAATAATTTGAATTTGTAAATTTTTTCTTTATTTAATTCGTTGTTTTTAACAATAAAGTCATTTACATTATGATATAAACGACAACTGATATGGATAAAGTTGACAAATTGCTGGCACGGATTTTGTCGGTTTTAATAATCTGATGTCTACAGTGTGGTTCGGAATCGCTAAATCTTAGTGATAATAGAAACAAATCTTGACATATTTTACTTTTTGTTGTACAATATAATTTAGCTTAATATTGATAATATGATTCGGTCATATTTTCAACCCAAGGAGGAATTTCCAAATGAAAAAGAGACTATTAAGCCTCGTTTTATGCGTTGCTGTTTTTGCTTGTGCTCTTATGTCTTTTGTAGGATGCAGCGGTGATAAGAACGTTGAAGCTTCAGACAACGTTAAACCGATGACGGTTACTTTGACAATGATCACCAGCGAAAAAACTAATGAAGAAGGTATTAAGGCAGTTGAGGAAGCGCTCAATGTGTTTACCGAAAATAACTTGAAGATGCACGTGGTTCTTCAGCTTTATACTGCCGATGAATATAAAGATGCCATTGACGCAAAGCTTAAAGCAAGAGAGAGGGATAATGAATACGGAATAAAGCGTACGTCTCTCGGTCAGGCGTCTGACGTGAAAGTAGTTGAAATCGTTGACGGAAAGACCAGAACGGTTACTTCTTATCCGGAACCTTATCCGAATCAGATTGATATATTTATGGTCGATAATTACAACGATCTTCTTGCTTATCAGGAAGAAGGATATCTTTCGGATATTTCCGAGGGCATTACCGGAACTGCCGGAAGCCTTATGTCTAAATACATTTCTCAGTCTCTGTTATCATACGGTGTTATTGATGACTCCAATTACGGAGTTCCTACAAACGGCATCTATGGAGATTATGAGTTTATCATCGTTAAAAAAGACCTTTTCGATAAATATCCTTATTCGATCGAAGATATGAAAGGGCTCAGCGATCTTGCTCCTTATCTCTGCGACGTAGCCGAAAAGGAAAAAATTATTCCCCTCTACAACGTTTCTACAATGAATCTTATCAGTCTTACCGGTAAGGACAGCGCTGTAGCTGCTTACGTTCCGATCGGCGGAAAAGAAGCTGATGGATATCCTCCCGGAAACATCCTTTCCAACTCTTACGTAAAAGGATACCTTGGCGCAGTTGCTCAGTTCTCATCAATCAACGGAGACTATCCGGTTCGTTCCGACGAGATAGATTTCAATGCAAACTTCGCAGCTGCAACTCTCGTATGCGACGCATCTGAAATCGAAGATTACAAAGATGATTATTACATGATTAAGACAAGAACTCCCGTTGCAGACGCCGAACAGATTTACGGTTCAATGTTTGCGGTAAGCGCATTTACTTCCGATGCTGTTCGCTGTGTAGGAGTTATTAACCTTATCGAAACCAACAGAGACTTCCTTAATACTCTTCTTTACGGCGTTGAAAATAAAACTTACACCGTAAACGAAGATACCGGCGTAGTATCAAGAAAATACGTAGGCGATACAATCTATATTATGGATGAATTCCATTGCGGTAATATCTTCCTCGCAATGCAGAATGATGAGATGGATGAGAAAACGATGATCCTCTCCCAGAATGACTGGAAGTATGCCAAGATTGCCGCTTCGGAAGTAACCTATTCACCTTATGCAAGATTCCAGCTGGTTTGGGATACGCCTAATGATCATAAGGGAGAAAGCAACTATACTTTGATTTCGGATTATGCTGACCAGCTCGAGGAATTGTATGATGAGGTCTGGTTCAGACTTAAGGAATATAAGACTTTTGTCGATCCGTTGACCGGCGAAGTTATGGATCCTGCTTCGTTCATTTCACAGTTGGAAAACTGGCTTGGTCAGCAGACTGCAGTCAAGAATATGAACTCGTCTTCAGTGGGAACGTCCTCACTCAGAAGGCAGTATCTTGACTGGTACAACGCTATTTATAACGCTGAATAATATCGTCCGTTCAGAGCCTCCTGAATTTCGGGAGGCTCTTTTTTGTGCAAATACGTTAAATATGACATTTTTGACAAAAGAACTGTCTGCTTTTAACTTTATTTATACAAAAAGTTAAAAAATAAAATATCTATTGACAAATGTTGTTTCGATTGCTATAATATATAGGTCTTACGATGTGGATTTATGGGTTTTTATCGTTAATTCGCATTTTGTAGAGCATGATATTCGACAGAAGGAGGTGCAATATGCCAACATTTAACCAGCTGGTGAAACAGGGCAGAGGAAAGAAAACTTACAAATCAAAGGCTCCCGCTCTTCAGAAGGGTTTTAATACCATTGAAAACGCGAGCACGAACCAGAGTTCCCCTCAGAAAAGAGGCGTTTGTACAAGAGTTTATACTACAAGCCCTAAGAAGCCTAACTCAGCTATTCGTAAAATTGCGAGAGTTAAGCTCACTAACGGTATGGAATCAACTTGTTACATTCCCGGCATCGGTCATAACCTGCAGGAACACTCTGTAGTTTTGATCAGAGGCGGACGTGTACGTGACCTGCCTGGCGTTCGTTACCACATCATTCGCGGTACGCTTGATACTCAGGGCGTAGATTCCAGAAGACAAGGCCGTTCTAAATACGGCTCCAAGAGACCCAAAGCTTCCAAGAAGTAATTTGGGCAAGGTATTTAGTTAATTTCACGTACGTGCTGGAACTGTTGATTATCATGTTTGACTTTCTTCGTTCCTTTGCACCGACGGAAGAAATCTTTCGAGTACCTGTGATTTCATATTTTTGATGAAGGAGGGAAGAAAAGTGCCTAGAAGAGGACGAATTTCCAAAAGAGAGGTTTTGCCGGATCCCGTTTATAATTCTAAACTTGTTACAAGACTTATAAACAATATTATGTATGATGGCAAACGTGGGGTTGCTCAGAAAATAGTTTACGATGCTTTCGGTATCGTAGAAGCTAAGAGCGGAAAAAATGCTCTTGAAGCTTTCAACGCTGCCCTTGAGAATATTATGCCTGTTCTTGAAGTTAAAGCTCGTCGTGTCGGCGGTTCTACATACCAGGTTCCTATGGATGTCAGACCCGACAGACGTATCACGCTCGGACTTCGTTGGCTCAGAAATTACTCAAGACTTCGTAGCGAGAGAACTATGGCTGAACGTCTTGCAGGTGAAATCGTTGACGCCAACAATAATCTCGGCGGTGCTGTCAAGAAAAAGGAAGAGACCCACAGAATGGCAGAAGCCAACAAGGCTTTTGCGCACTACAGATATTGATTTTCTGTAGAAGGTTAAAGGAGATAGTTAATGCCTAGAGATTATTCACTGGAAAATACCCGTAATATAGGTATTATGGCCCATATCGACGCAGGTAAAACTACGACGACTGAGCGTATTCTTTACTATACGGGTGTTAACCATAAACTTGGTGAAACTCATGACGGCGAAGCAACGATGGACTGGATGGCACAGGAGCAGGAGCGCGGTATTACCATCACTTCTGCAGCTACCACATGTTATTGGAAAAAAGCCGATAACACTGCGCCGGAAACCAGAATTAACATCATTGATACCCCCGGTCACGTGGATTTCACCGTGGAGGTTGAGCGCTCTCTTCGCGTTCTTGACGGTTCTGTTACCGTTTTGTGCGCAAAGGGCGGCGTAGAACCTCAATCTGAAACAGTCTGGAGACAGGCTGACAGATACGGTGTACCTAGAATGGTATACGTAAATAAAATGGACATTGTCGGAGCAAATTTCTTCCGATGTGTCAATATGCTTCATGAACGTCTTAAAGCCAATGCAGTTCCGATTCAGCTTCCGGTTGGCTCCGAGGGCTCTTTCAGAGGAATCATTGACCTTATGAATATGGAAGCAGATATATACTACGATGAAATGGGCAAGGATATGAGAGTAGAACCGATTCCTTCGGATATGCTTGATCTTGCCGAAAGTTATCGCAGTAAGATGATTGAAGCAATTGCCGAAACAGATGACGATCTTGCGATGCTTTATCTTGAGGGAGAAGATATTTCCGTTCAGGATCTAAAAAAAGCCCTTAGAAAAGCAACGATTGAGAATAAGATCGTTCCCGTTATTTGCGGAACCTCGTACAGAAATAAGGGAGTTCAGAAACTCCTTGACGCCATAGTAGATTATATGCCGTCTCCGGTTGACGTTCCGGCGATTAAGGGAATCGATCCTAACGCAGATCCCGATAACAATCAGGTAGAATGTCCTTCAACAGACGACGGCAACTTTGCCGCTCTCGCGTTTAAGATCATGACAGACCCGTACGTAGGTAAGTTATGTTTCTTCCGCGTTTATGAAGGCGTACTTGAAGCGGGTTCATCTGTTTACAACTCGACCAAGCGTCAGAGAGAAAGAATAGGCCGTATTCTTCAGATGCATGCAAACCAGAGAAAAGATCTTGACGTTTGTTATGCCGGAGATATAGCTGCGGCAGTCTGACTCAAATATACAACTACCGGCGATACGCTTTGTAACGAACGTCATCCGGTTATTCTTGAATCTATGGATTTTCCTGAACCTGTTATAAAAGAAGCAATCGAGCCTAAAACTAAGGCTGCTCAGGAAAAAATGAGCGTTGCTCTTGCAAAACTTGCTGAAGAAGATCCTACTTTCAGAGCATATACCGATGAAGAGACCGGACAAACGATTATTGCCGGAATGGGAGAACTTCACCTTGAAATTATCGTTGACAGACTTCTTCGTGAGTTCAGGGTAGAAGCTAATATCGGACAGCCTCAGGTTTCCTATAAAGAAACCATAACGACATCAGCCGAAGAAGATTGCAAGTATGCCCGTCAGTCTGGCGGTAAAGGTCAGTACGGTCACGTTAAAATTCTTATCGAGCCGAACGAACCCGGAAAAGGATACGAGTTTATCAACAAGGTTGTCGGTGGGGCGATTCCTAAAGAGTACATCCCAGCGGTTGACGCGGGAATCCAGGGCGCAATGCAGAGCGGAGTTCTTGCAGGCTATAACGTTGTCGACGTAAAAGTCACTCTTCTTGATGGTTCATATCATGAAGTCGACTCATCCGAGATGGCATTTAAGATTGCCGGTTCTATGGCTTTCAAAAACGCAATGAAACGCGCCAAACCGATTCTTACCGAGCCTATCATGAAGGTTGTTACTATTACGCCGGTTGAATATCTCGGTTTTGTAATCGGAGACTTTAACAGCCGCCGCGGACAGATTCAGTCTACCGAGGAACTCACAGGAGCTACCGAAGTAATTGCAATGGTACCGTTGGCAAATATGTTCGGATATGCCACAGACCTTCGTTCCGGTACTCAGGGACGCGGTCAGTATTCTATGGAACCCAGCCACTTTGCTGAAGTTCCTAAGAGCATTGCCGAAGAAATAGTAAGCAAAAATTTAAAATAAAAAACAAAATCTTATTAATTGAAATTAATTGAAAAAATCTGGAGGATTTTAAAATGGCAAAGCAAAAGTTTGAGAGAACCAAGCCCCATGTAAACATCGGTACTATCGGTCACGTTGACCATGGTAAAACCACTCTTACCGCAGCTATCACCAAGGCTCTGGCACTTAAGAATTCCGCAATCGAATTCCTTGCATATGACCAGATCGATAACGCGCCTGAAGAAAAAGCTCGTGGTATCACAATTAACACCCGTCACGTAGAGTACGAAACAGAAAAGCGTCACTACGCGCACGTTGACTGCCCCGGCCACGCTGACTATGTCAAGAATATGATCACCGGTGCGGCTCAGATGGACGGTGCTATTCTCGTTGTTGCCGGTACAGACGGACCTCTGCAGCAGACTCGTGAGCACGTTCTTCTTGCTCGTCAGGTTGGCGTTCCCGCAATCGTTGTTTACCTTAACAAGTGTGACCTCGTAGATGATGAAGAACTTCTTGACCTCGTTGAGATGGAAGTTCGTGATCTTCTTTCACAGTATGACTTCCCGGGTGATGACTGCCCCGTAATCCGTGGCTCCGCTCGTGATGCTCTTGAATCTCCTTCTAAGGATCCTAACGACCCCGTTTATGCTTCCATCTATGAACTTATGGATGCTGTTGACGAATACATTCCTACTCCCGAACGTCTTACAGACCTTCCGTTCCTTATGCCCGTTGAAGACGTTTTCTCTATCTCCGGACGTGGAACAGTTGCTACCGGTCGTGTAGAGCGTGGTACTGTTAAAATCGGTGACGTTGTAGAAATCGTTGGTCTCTCCGATGAAAAGAGATCCACAACCGTTACGGGTGTTGAAATGTTCCACAAGATCGTTGACCTTGCTGAAGCAGGCGACAACATCGGTGCGCTCCTTCGTGGTATCGCTAAAGATGAAATCGAACGTGGACAGGTTCTCTGTAAGCCCGGTTCTGTTCATCCTCACACCAAGTTCGTTGGTCACGTATACGTTCTTACCGAAAAAGAAGGCGGCCGTCAGAAGCCCTTCTTCTCAGGTTACCGTCCGCAGTTCTATTTCAGAACAACTGACGTTACAGGCGTTATCCGTCTCCCCGAAGGCGTTGAAATGTGCCGTCCCGGCGATAACATTGATATCAATGTTGAGCTTATCACACCCGTTGCAATGGAGCAGAACCTCCGTTTCGCTATCCGTGAAGGTGGCCGTACAGTTGGTTCAGGCGTTGTTGCTTCGATCGTTGAATAATTTTTACAGTAATCCTGACAGAGCATTTCGCTCTGTCAGGATTAACAATTTTAATCTTTAGGGGTTGGTGAAATTCCACATCGGCGGTGATTGCTGTTGCATAAGTCCGCGAGCAAAATAGCAGAACGGGTGAGAATCCCGTACCGACGGTAAAGTCCGGAATGAAGAAGATAGTATATATCTTCCTCATATTTTATGAGGTGTTTTTTTATGGAAAAAAATAATCATTTTTATATCAGAAAAGTAATTCTATACGCTTTATTTGTTGCTCTTGCTTACGTTGCCGAGTTTATCGTACACATAAAAGTACTGTTTTTGACTTTTGATATCAAGGATGCTGTCATTGTGATCGCTTCAATGATCCTTGGCCCTCTGGCATCTGTAATTATCTCGTTAGTTCTGGCTTTTATTGAATTTGTAACTATCAGCGACACCGGAATATGGGGATTGATTATGAACTTTGCCGGTTCTGCAGCGTTTTCATTTACAGTTTCATTTATTTATAAATTCAGAAAATCATTTTCCGGCGCGATTCTTTCTTTATCATCCGGAGTTATTTCTGCGACTTCTGTTATGCTTCTGATGAATATACTGATTACTCCGATTTATACGGGCAGTTCCGTTTCGCAGGTCGTAAAAATGATTCCTACACTTTTGTTGCCTTTCAATTTTGCAAAATATATGCTTAACGCATCTATTGCGGCGTTTTTATATAAACCTTTAATTTCCGCACTAAGAAAAATCGGTTTTGTGAAAGACGGAAGCCCCGGAATGAAATTCGGGCTTTCTACGATACTTACTGTTTTATTTTCGCTTCTTACCGCTGCGATCGGTCTGTTGATTTTAATTCTTTTCCTCAAGGCGGATTTTAAATTCTTTTAATTACTGGTCTTATTATGATTGAAAAGATTGAACAATTTCTTTTACAAAAACTAGGCAGAACGCTTTGCGTTTTTGTCTGCTCGATGATACCGATAATTGAACTTAGAGGTTCTATACCTCTCGGAGCAGGACTTGGTCTTCCTTTCTGGCAAAACTTCATTATCAGTGTCATAGGCAATATGATTCCTGTCCCTTTCATTTTGCTTTTTATCAGGTCTATCCTTTCATGGATGGCAAAATCACGCGTGAAGTGGATCTCTAAAACCGCAAACTGGGTTTACGGAAAAGCGGATAAAAAGAAAGCAAAAATTGAAAAATACTCGTTTTGGGGACTGTTTCTGTTTGTTGCTATACCGATTCCGGGTACAGGAGCATGGACAGGTTCTTTGATAGCAGCCTTGCTTAATCTGAAATTTCATAAATCCGTTCTCGCAGTTTTCCTTGGCGTTTTAACGGCAGGTGTTATCATGTCGTTGATTTCTTATGGAATTTTCAGTCTTATCGCCGGTTTATTTTGATTTATTTGCTTTTTCTATTGTATTTTAATTATATTTATGTTATAATATCATATCTTATCAAGAGTGGTGGAGGGACCGGCCCTGTGAAGCCACGGCAACCTGCATTTGTAAGGTGCTAATTCCATGAAGATGAGATCAATATTTCAGATCTCAGCCTTCGGTTTTACCGAAGGTTTTTTATTGAGAAAGTAGGATAATAATGAAAAAACTTTTTACTTCCGAATCGGTTACTGAAGGACATCCCGACAAAATATGCGATATAATTTCCGACTCGATACTTGACGCGATACTTGAAAAGGATCCTATGGCGCGTGTTGCATGCGAAACGACGGTAACCACAGGCGTTGTTTCAGTAATGGGTGAAATAACGACTTCCGCACACGTTGATTATGAATCTATTATAAGATCGAAGATAAGAGAGATCGGATACGATCGGGCAAAATACGGGTTCGACTGCGATACCTGTGCAGTTATGTCGATGATTCATAAACAGTCTCCCGATATCGCTATAGGAGTTGATAACTCTCTTGAATCAAGGCAAAACGGAAGCGCCTTTTACGATCTTGGCGCAGGAGATCAGGGACTTATGTTCGGTTTTGCATGCGATGAGACCGAAGAGCTTATGCCGATGCCGATTTCTCTTGCACACAAGCTTGCAAAAAGTCTGGCTTTCGTAAGAAAATCCGGTATTATTCCGTATCTGAGACCTGACGGGAAGACCCAGGTGACTGTTGAATATAACGAAGAGGGCAAACCGCTTCGTGTTGATACAGTAGTCGTCTCATCCCAGCATAATCCCGACGTTGAACCTGAAACCATCAGAAAAGATATAATTGAGAACGTTATCAAAAACGTTATACCACAAGGTTTTCTTGATGAAAACACAAAGATTTTCATCAATCCTACAGGAAGATTTGTTATCGGAGGACCTCAGGGAGACAGCGGGCTTACCGGAAGAAAAATAATCGTTGATACTTACGGCGGTTACGGAAGGCACGGAGGAGGTGCTTTCTCCGGTAAAGATCCTACGAAAGTTGACCGTACTGCAGCGTACGCAGCAAGATATCTTGCCAAAAATATCGTTGCTTCCGGAATAGCTTCGAAATGTGAAGTACAGATCGCGTACGCGATTGGAGTAGCTAATCCGGTTTCCGTTATGGTTGACACGTTCGGTACAGCAAAATATCCGGATGTAAAAATCTCTGAATGTATAACGAAACTGTTTGATTTAAGACCTGCGGCTATAATTGAGAAATTTGAACTCAGGCGGCCAATCTACAGCCGTCTTGCCGCTTACGGACAGGTTGGAAGAGAAGATCTGGGACTCCCATGGGAAAGACGGGATCTCGCTGATGCTATTTTAAATTATTTTAAAAACTAATAATACTTTAACGGAGATACAGTGGCGGATTTTAAGAGTATTCCTGAATTTTTATCATCTTTTGGTTCGGAAGAAGACGGTAAAATTCAGATTGAGGGCACAGTTGAATACATTACCTATCAGAGTGAATCTACAGGTTATACCGTTGCAGTCGTTTCCGTGGACGACGATGAAATGACTGTTGTCGGTAACCTTGTCGGAATCGAGGTGGGCGACTGGGTCAGACTGGTTGGAGAATGGACTGTTCATCAGACGTACGGAGAACAGTTCAGAGTTGACGCTTACGATAAAGAATTGCCGGCAACGACAGATGCTATTATTAAGTATCTTTCTTCCGGGATTATTAAAGGAGTCGGCAGAAAAACTGCCGAAAGAATTGCAGGGCAGTTCGGCGCTGACACTTTCAGCGTTATTGAGAATCATCCAGACATACTTGCGGATATTCCCGGAATCAGTCTCAATAAAGCGAGAGAGATTTCCGACCAACTGAAAAGCCAGTCAGGCCTCAGAAACTTTATGATGTTCTTCCGCGAGTATTTCGGACCTGCGACGTCAGTAAGGATTTATAAAAAACTTGGTGCAAACGCCGTTGAAATGATAAAAGGGAATCCATATTTGCTTTACGGAAAAGTTAACGGCGTAACTTTCCGCAGTTGTGAGGATATTGCAGATTCTGTTGGTTTTGATAAATCTTCCGAGAGCAGGATAATTGCCGGAATAAAGTATTGCCTTGCGGAAAATGCAAATAAACACGGTCATACTTTCATTCCTTACGACAGACTTGTTCCACTTGTTTCACAGTTTTTGGAAGTTGGTTCAGAATCGGTAGAGAACACCTTGAATTCAGTCAACAGTGAAATAATTGTTACCGAATTGGCAGGAATGAAATGCGTTTACCTCAGATATTATTATGATGCAGAACTGTATATAGTCCGAAAACTCGGGCTTCTGAATAAAGTATTTCCTCATGATAACGCTGTTGAAGTTGAGAGAGTTATCGCTCAGATAGAATTTGAGGAAAACATCGAATACGCTGCAATGCAGAAGAAAGCTATCCATACTGCAATTGAAAACGGCGTAATGATTCTGACAGGAGGACCCGGTACCGGCAAAACTACCATCATACGTGCAATTATCAGACTTGCCGAACGGATGGGTTATAACGTTGCGCTGGCGGCGCCGACCGGCAGAGCAGCTAAAAGAATGTCTGAAGCAACAAGTTATGAGGCAAAAACGATTCACCGGATGCTCGAGATGAAATATATAGACGATGAACCGAAGTTTTCAAAAGATGAAAACAATCTTCTTGACGAGGATTTCTTTATAATCGATGAAACTTCAATGGTCGATACGGTCGTTATGGCAGCGCTTTTGAAAGCAATAAAACCCGGCGCCAGGATAGTATTTATCGGTGACGCTGATCAGCTGCCGTCTGTAGGCGCCGGAAACGTATTCTGTGATCTTATTTCTTCTGATACGTTTGCCGTTGTAAGACTTACTGAGATTTATCGTCAGGCAATAGAAAGCAGAATAGTTACTAACGCCCATGCAATCAACAACGGGGAATTACCTGTTCTTGACGATAAATCCTCCGATTTTTTCTTCATGCCTCGCGACGAAGCAGACATTTGCATAACCGTAGCTGATCTTTGTAAAGTCAGATTGCCTAAAAAATACGGTTCTGACGTAATAGATGATATTCAGGTTATTACGCCTTCTCATAAAGGACCGGCCGGAACTGAAGCGCTTAATCCACTTTTGCAAAGTGTTTTGAATCCGCCCTCCAAGGATAAAAAAGAAAAAAAGTTCCGCGATACCGTTTTCAGAGTCGGTGATAAAATTATGCAGAACAAAAACAATTACGACATTGAATGGGACCGTCTTGGTGAAAGAGGAGCGGGGATTTTTAATGGAGACATAGGAATTATAAAAGACATAGATCTTCGTGATTCCGTAATGACGATAGACTTCGACGGCCGTATTGCTAACTATGATTTCGATATTTTAGAAGATATAGAGCACGCGTATGCTGTTACGATTCACAAGAGTCAGGGAAGTGAATACCCGATTGTTATTATTCCGATTTACAGTTTTACTTCAAAACTTCTGACAAGAAATCTATTATATACCGCTGTTACAAGAGCACAGAAAATGGTTATCATTGTCGGAAGGCAGGACGTTATAAGGGGAATGGTCGAAAATCACGTCTCAACCTCAAGATATACCGGATTAAACCATATAATTGAAAAATATGAAAATAATTGATTCTGTTCTTAATTTTATATATCCGCCTTTTTGTGTAGGATGCGGGACGTTTTTAGAATTCAACAGAGAAATTCCTCTGTGTGAAAAATGTCTTGAAAAATGGGAAACCGAAAAAAACACTCTTTGCAACGTTTGTAAAAAGAAGCATACGGAATGTAACTGTATGCCGAAAGAATTTTATAAAATAATCAATTCATCTCTTCATCTTGCAGGCTATCACAGTTACGATTGTATTGCAAATAAATTTGTTATTACTATCAAAAATAACGGTTACAAATATGTTTACAGTTATCTGGCGGATGAAATGTCGGAACTTTTGAAGAAACGCGGAAAATCAGATAAGAATGCTGTTATTACCTTCGTGCCAAGAAGTAAAAAGAAGATAAAGGAATACGGTATCGATCAATCGGAAAAGCTGTCGCGTTCAATTTCTTCCAAAATCTACTGCAAATGTATGCGTTTGTTGGTTCACACACCAAAAAACAAAGAGCAAAAAACTCTTGGAGCTTCAATGAGAAGAATTAATGCTGAGCAGTCATATTCACTTGTTAAGGGTGTTGATAATATCATATCAAAGAAAAAAATCATTTTAGTTGACGACGTAATGACGTCCGGCTCCACGGTACTTTCATGTGCAAAACTTTTAAAAAGCGCGGGGGCCGACGAAATAACGGTTCTTACCGTAGCAAGAACCGTTTACGATAAAATCGAAGAAGAATAAAAAAGAAGTATCCTCGGGGCACACTTCGTATGGAAGTTGCTTTGAGGCAGCTATTACCGGCTAAAAAGGACATGAAACGGGCGTGACCGCTATGGTCACGCCCGTTTTGTCGCCATGCTCCGGATTTTGGGAGCAAAATCCTATGCTCGTTATAACTGTGGACAATAGAAGATCTATTCGGCAAACCGGAATTTATCATTCTAT